>Ga0255334_1000016_pt1 | contig 276153 bp, 241 predicted proteins | sample EtOH5_35cm_T3_12_FD_202080 | JGI IMG/M metagenome (GOLD analysis project Ga0255334, IMG submission 202080) | Sandy soil microbial communities from University of British Columbia, Vancouver, Canada - EtOH5_35cm_T3_129 | ecosystem: Engineered > Artificial ecosystem > Sand microcosm >... | reverse complement strand
GCACTTTCCGATTGCATCTCGCCCCGATTCACCACAGAATGGGGGCTATTTGTCGTCCATTTCGAAGTTAACCCTATTTTCTCACTGATGAGCCCTCACTACTAGGTGTTCAGTATTTGACGCTTACTTTTAGGCTGTTCATTCATAAATATGGTTGTGTGTATGATAACTATCGAGCTGTTAGATCTACTAAAGAAATAACGGGAGGCCGGTTGTCCCTCCCCCCGTTGTTATGGCATCTCCGCTTACGCAGAGACCACCTCGAGTATGGTAATCATTGTTACGATCACTCCTTTCATGAAACGTGTTACTGCTTCATGAAACTTGGCAGCCATGTAGCCAAATCAGGGAACACCATTACGATAACAACAAGTAACAAATCTAGCAAAATAAAAGGAATGGTTGCTGCATACAATTGTTTCATCGTTGTCCCCTTAGGAGCGACCGCCTTCATGACAAACAAGCCCGTACCGAATGGCGGAGAAATCGTTCCCAGCTCGATGGTGATCAGCAGCATCGTTGCAAACCATAAAGGATCGAAGTGCAGCGTGTGAATGATTGGCATAAAGATAGGCAGTACAATCATCAGAATGGACAACGATTCCATAAAGGTACCCATAATAATAACAAGTACGAGCATGGCGATCAAAATAATGATCGGCGCCAGATGAATTTCCGTAACTAATTTCACCAGATTGCGGGTAGCCCCGGAAAAGGACAAGATTTGTCCGAAAGCATTAGATCCCGCAACAATCATCAGAATCATGACTGAAATTTTCATTGTGCCGGTCATCGACAACATAATCGTTTTCCAGTTCAGTTGCTTATAGAACAACGCCAGAATCATACTTCCTACAGCACCCATGGCGGCTGCTTCCGTCGGCGTAGCGACGCCAAGGAACATCAACCCAAGGACAAGGAAAACAATGAACCCCAAAGGCAGTATATAGATTGCCGTCGCCTTCAGCTTTTCCTGCAGGGTGTGCGATTCCGTTTGGTAAGCCGGTGCCAAATGAGGTTGAAGCTTCGCTCTAAGGATAATGTACGCCGCCATAATAAGCGCTAATAAAATGCCCGGGATCAAAATAGCGACCATAAATGAACCGATTGAAATTTGACCCATCGACGCAAGCAGAACGCCGAGTGAACTCGGTGGAATCAAGACCGCCAAACCACCCGCGCCAAGGATCGGGCCAATCGACATTGGTCTGCCGTAGTTGCGCCGCTCCATCTCAGGAACCAAGGTTGATCCTAGCATCGCCGTACTCGCCATGGTCGAACCTGTTAACGTAGACAGGATCGTTCCTGCACCAATGCTTAACAGACTTAGCCTGCCGGGAATGCGTCCAAACCAACGGTCGATGGTCTCAATCATTCTGGGCGCTATGCCAGTATGAAACATGACCTCACCCATCAGTATAAAGAACGGAATCGGAGCAAGGGCAAACGTTGTCAGAGAATCTTCGATGCTTTTAATTAATAAAGATTCCCCGTGTGAACCTCCCCAGAGAAAGAAGGCGGCTACGATGTTTACCGTGATGAAGGCAAATGCAACCGGCACCCTCATAAGCATCAATCCGAGTAAGCCAACGAGTATGATAAGAAGTGTTTGCCACCATTCCATATGATTTTCCCCTATCGCAAATATTGAAAATCTCAGTGCCTATTCAAACTTGTACGATAAAAAGACCTTGCAAATTCAAACAGCAGCAGCAGCGATCCAACAGGTATGATGATATCAACGTATACTTGAGGGATTTCCAGTGTCGTCAAGCTGCGAATGTCCCGCTCGAAAATATCGATCGTTGTGGTCGTCCCGTACCAAACCAAAACTGCACAGATCCCCATTCCAACCGCAGCAATCAAGAGATCCATTACCTTATGCATGCGCGGAAACTCCATGCTTTCGAAAATGTCCACGGACACATGACCTTTATGGCGATGCAGCCAAGCAGCGCCAGTAAAAGGAATATAAAGCAAAATGTATTCATTAATTTCGTCCACCCACATGAAGGAGTGGTTAAAGGCATAACGGGAAATTACCTCTAACGCAACACTGAACGTTGCAAAGATGAGCAAACAACCGCCGAAAAACGCTAACGCGTTCTCGGCGTAATCCAACCCGCGAGAAAGTTTTCCCAGCATGGTTTTATCTCCCTCTTTCTCTTCAATTGCTCCATCCACTACTGCTTAATAAGCAGCTTTTTCAGTTGTTCGACTTGAGCAGGTGCGCTTTTGGCCATGCTTTCCCACTTCACCTTTTGTACCAAGTCTTTGAATTTTTTGCTTTCGGCCGGATCCAGCTTGATTTCTTTCACGCCGGCTTTTTGGACTTCTTTCCATTCCGATTCATAGGCCTTGTTGAAATAATCGCCCATCTTCTTTTCAAATTCCGCCGTTACCTTGAACAGCTTTTGCTGGTTCTCTTGAGAAAGCTTGGATAAAGAAGTTGGGTTAATCAATATAGTTCCGTTTTGGTTCAAGAACGGCTCATTAATGATATATTTCGTAACCTCGGTCCATCCGTCCGAACGAGGTCCAAGAAGAGGGAAACCAAATCCATCTACCATTTTCCGTTCCAGTGACGTAAATACATCGGCAGGTACAATTTCAACAGGATTGATTCCAAGAGCGACCATGACATCGTTGTATGTTGGGTTGGAGCGGAACTTCAATCCTTTCAGAGCATCCAGCTTCGTAATTTCTTTGTTGCTCCAGAAGTAAAAGGAATAAGCAGGTCCCAACCAACGGCCTAGATAAATGATACCGTTTTTCTTGAAGCGATCAGCCATGTAATCATAGTAACCGTTGGTGCGCTCCTCTGCAGGCGTGAAGGGAGACAAGTGCAGCGAAAGCGATTCAGGCATCAAGTTTCCATAATAGGAACTAACATTGAAGCCGACGTCCGCGATTCCGTTGCGCACCGCATCGAATTGATCCTTCGTCGGGATGGATTCTGGCCCTCCGATCCATTCGATCTTGACGGCTCCGCCAGTGGCTTCCTTAACCATATCTGACCACATCGGAACCATATCTTTGGTGAATGGATGGTTCATTGGCAAGAAACTAACCAGTTTCAAGGTTGTTACTTGCTCTGCCGGTTTTTGTGCCCCAGAACCTTCTTGCTTCGCGCCCCCTCCACTGCTACAGGCGGTTAGGAATAGCAGTACGACAAGAATAACGGCTTTAGCTTTGCTTAGTGCTGTTTGTTTTCTCATGGTTTCCCTCCTCTTGTGTATATGTCTGCTTTCTAGGTTCATTATAAGATGGAGGACATTGAGCCAACTATTAACTAGTTAACGCATTGGGCATTATATAACGGATAAAGTCAACATATCTATCATATTATGTTATATTACTTGACGAACACACCTTCTCCAGCGCTTTCGGATGTTTAATCCTAATCATTTGGCTGTGCACATCAATCCAGTTGTCTTGAGCCCATTTTTTCAATACTTTGTAAACGGTAATTCGCGTTAGCCCGCTGTAATTGGCCAGTTCTTGTCTGGAAAAATGAATGAAGCCGTCGGCGGAAATGCGGTGTAATTTCAACAATAAAAATGCAAGCTGCTGCTCTGCATCCAACGATTTTAATAGGATAGCTTCGGACAACAGGCGTATCTTATGAATTGTCGATTCCATAAACAAATGGAACAGCTTCGTATGAGCGGTAATTAGCTCGTAAAATTCTTCGGAAGAAAAAAAGTAAATGACGGAATCCACAGCCGCCACAGCCGTCGAAAAATAAAGCTGGCCGTCCATCGCCTGTTCCCCAAATATGTGTCCCGATCCTACAATATCCAGGACTCGCTTCTTCCCCTTGGCTCCGGAAGTAACGACCTTCACCATGCCGCTATCCAAATAATAAAATCCCTTTCCGACATCTCCCTGCGAATAAATCACCGAATTTCTTTTCAAATATATTCGCTTTGCCAAATACAAGTACGCATGCCAACCGTCAGCCATTTTATAGCCTTCAAGACCTTGACGCGAAATAGGCATAACCACCATGCCTTCCTTTCTTGCAAACGGTGATGTCCGTGCATATAACAATTGCTCAATGACTTGCATGTTGTTGAGGTAAATCTTATGGTGATCCATGGCTATAAGTCCGGATTGCTTCCATTTTTTAATGATTTTATAAATGGTAATGCGGGATGTTCCCACATAATGGGCAAGTGCGGTTTGGTCAATCGGAATCGCCGTGCTGCCATGCTTCTGAAACAGCTTGTACAGTACATGCGCCGTTTGCTGCTCTGCCGATCCGCTAAGCAGCGCAACCGTATCCGCCAATAAACGCACTTTGTTAATGACTGAATTCATCATTGCTTCCGTGGCGGCAGGATACCTCCCGCAAATCTGATGGTAGACCTCAATAGAAAAGAAATAAACAATCGACGGCGCAGTGATCACAACCGTAGTAAAGTAAGGCTTCTTCTCAATTCCTTGTTCCCCCAAAAGCTCCCCAGACAGGACATAATCAATGGTCCTCTCGCCACCTTGATCGGATAAAAGCTTAATTTTGGCCGCACCTTGCTTCATATAGTAGAAGCCGCTGCCAATATCCCCTTGATGATACAAAACGGCGTTTTTCTTCAATGTTAGCGCTTGTCCAAAAGATATGAATGGTTCCCAAGCAAATAATAAAGCGGCCATTTTGCTCATCTCCTTTCAAATTCTGAGTTAAAATGTTAAATGGTTAATGGCAGAGGTGTGGCATATTCGTTTACATTAGTCTTACATCGAGCAATAAGCAACATTATAAGCATTATTGACTGATGTGGAAAGAACCATAAGTTGGAGAATAACGATTCGAAGGGAGAAGAGAGCATGTCCGTTTCAGATTTGGCAAACACAGACAAGCAACCACTTGTCGTCGTTGACGAAGAAAAGCACATTTTCAAGGTTAACCGTAAAGTTTTTACAGATGAAGTAATTTTCCAAAAAGAAAGAGAAAAAATATTTGATACATGTTGGTTTTACCTTGGTCACGTTTCGGAAGTTGAAAAAAACGGGGATTTCGTATCTCGTAAAGTAGCGGGACGCCCTCTTATTTTTAACCGTGACAGCGAGGGAAACCTCAAGGTGCTGTTCAATACATGTCCGCATCGCGGCTCGATCGTTTGCAGAGAGCACAAAGGCAACAGCAAGACGTTCCAATGCTTCTATCACGCTTGGACGTTCAACAACGAGGGCAAGCTGGTAGGGATGCCGGGAAGGGACGCTTATCCAAGCGATTTCAACTGCGACAACTCGATGAACTTAAGAGAAGTTCCACGTTTCAAGGTTTACAGGGGGTTTGCGTTCGTCAACTTCGATAAAGACGCTATTTCCTTAGAGGATTACCTCGGAAATGCCAAGGAATACCTTGATCTTGTAGCCGATCAGTCGAAGCTCGGACTGGAAGTTTTCGGAGGCGGTTCGCAGGAATACAGCATGCGCTGCAATTGGAAGCTGCTTTCCGAGAATGCGGTGGACAATTACCATACACAACCGACGCACAAAACGTATTTTGATTACCTTAATAATATCGATATTAAAGTATCGGCAGAACCGATGGCCGGGGTCGGTCGAGACTTGGGGAACGGACACGGCGTCATGGAGTATGTATCGCCTTGGGGTCGCCCCGTCGCCAAATGGATTCCTTCTTTCGGAGAACAAGGCAAGAAGGAAATGGACGAAGTTATGGCAGAGCTTGTATCTCGAGTTGGTGAGGAACGCGCAACAAGGATTGCCAGGAAAAACCGCAACGTCATTATTTTCCCGAATCTAATTATTAGCGACATTATGTCATTAACCGTACGCACCTTCTATCCGGTATCTACAGATTATATGGAGATCAGCATTTGGCCGCTTGCTCCGAAAGAAGAAAATTTGGAAATGCGGGCAAGGCGGCTGAACAACCTGCTGGAATTCGTCGGCCCAGGCGGTTTCGGTACGCCGGACGATATCGAAGCGCTGGAACTTTGCCAGGAAGGCTTTAAGAACGGAAATGACATTTTGTGGAACGACATCTCCAAAGGTATGAAGAAGGATCAGCCGGAGTTTGACGATGAACTGCAGATGAGAGCTTTTTGGAAAAAATATAATGAAATTATGTCGGAATAGGAGTGTATTCAGATGAGTTCAACCACGAACACAATCGAGCTGATTGACCGTGAAGCAATCGAAAATTTCCTGTATTACGAACTGGAGCTTTTAGATGAATGGAAACTGATGGAGTGGGCTTCCTTGTTTGCGGAAGACGGCTTGTATCTTGTGCCAACGATGAATAATACGTCAACAGATTACAAATCAAGCCTATATATTATTGCCGATGATTTTGGCCGCATCAAGGAACGAGCGATTCGGCTTCTTAAGAAAGAAACGCATATCGAATATCCCCATTCCAAAACGCGCCACCTTGTCACCAACGTACGCATTTTTGAAGTGAAGGACGAAGTAGCTCACGTGAACTGCAACTTTGTTGTGTATCGATCGAAACGGGAAGTGATGGATCCTTATGTTGGACAGTATCAATATAAGTTCCGGCTGCAGGATGGAAATCTAAAAATTGTAGAGAAACGCGTTCTGCTTTCGATGGACTCCCTTCGTCCGCAAGGCAAAGTTAGTATTGTATTGTAAAACGTTATAGCAGTGCAGCATCGGGGGTCCTGTTCAAACCGGAGGCACTCTTCCTTTCAACAATGAATTCGTTATCAGGTAAGGACGTGAAGGTTTGTTAAAAGCACGGATGCTCATCTATATCATATTGCCTTTCATATACGTCGCTAATCTATTTTTCAAATCGTCCGGCTGGGATTGGTTCATTACGATCTTAGCCGCGATTTCCGTTCTCATTTCTGTAGTTTCGGTGCGCTCGATTTATTTGGTCTCATCCCTTGTGTTTATAGCAACCGGCACGGCAATCTATGCAAGCTACCCGATCACGTCAATGGATTTGAACCGTTCCTTTCATTCAACCATTGGCGTGTTGGGCATATTTCTCGTTATTCCGTTTATTCAGTTCATGATCCACATCGGCAAATACGACAAGAGCTTAAACCGGTTGATCACCTATCGTGTCCGGCAGGTAAGCGGAATTTATCGAAGAATATCGTTCGGCACCTACCTTCTGGCTATATTTCTTACGATCGCGACGCTGCCCGTAGGCGTGCATACCTTTAGCAAGAAGCTGCCGTTCATCAAGGGCGAAGAGAAGCAAATCTTCCTATCCCGCGCCATGTTGAGAGCGTACAGCCTCGCCTTGCTGTGGAGTCCGGTTGAACTTATTGTGGTCGTGACAGTCGATTACACCCATACCCAATATCTGATTTTGTTGCCGCTCCTATTGGCTAGCAGTGTGGTCACACTTGGCGTGGATTGGCTCGTTCAAGGAAAACATTATAGCCAGCCCCTTGCAGCGAGTGCGGTTCCGATCCAAGCAGGCGCAATCCGACGCGATGTTCGCAAATTGGCCCAACTGCTGCTAGCGGTCATCCTTTTGCTTCTCGTCGTCTTATATGTCGATCATTGGCTAAAAACAGGGCTGTTGGTGGCCATTATATTAACTCTGCTGCCCTTCTCCTTCGTGTGGAGTCTTTGCTTGCGGAAATCACGCCATTTTGGCATCTATGTCAAAAACCAATGGATGGGAAGCGTAAAAGGACTGCCTAACTTCCATGCCATGTTTTTATCCGCTGGCTTTCTCATTTCGATGGCTCAGCGATCTGAACTATCCACCTATTTAAGCGATTTTCTGCATTATTCTTCCGATCATTTGCATCTTTTTGTATTTCTGCTTCTGATCTCCGGTTTATTCTGGATCCTGTCATTCAGCGGCTTCCACGCCGTCGTAACCATCATCCTGTTAACCGAAATTTTGCTGCCTGCTTTTGCCGGATTTGAGCATGTTCTCTCCCTTGTCTTAATCGGCACGCAAATGTCTCTGATCACGATCAGCCCTTTCAATGTCGCAACATCGATGATGTCCTCCCTCATCCAGGTAAGCCCGCTCCGACTGGTACAATGGAATGTCCTCTATGCAGCCTGTTTTGTGGTCGGGTTCGATGCTTTTGCGTATGCCATTGTGCAATGGGGATAAAATGATGAATAGACCGTCCATGACGCAGGATTTTACCTGCACGAATCCAGCTGCGTCGATTTTGACGCCGGATACGCTCTATCACAGCCAGGATGTCGCCAAGTATGATTACGACCCGGAAACAGCCAAAAAGCTCCTGAGCGCAGCGGTGTAAGCAACTTGAAGCTGAGGCTGGCCTACATCAACTCCAACAAGCCGCAAACCAGCCAGCCGCTCTACATTCAGCAAAAGCTGAAGGAGGTGGGCATTGAGGTAGAGCTGCAGCCGCTTGACCCGGCCGCTTTCTCCCAAAAATCGACGAATCCGCAAAATACCGATTTTGATATTTCCTTCGGCGGCTATATCATGGGATTCGAGCCCGATCGCCTATACCAAATCGATCATTGCCATTGATAAAAAATACGATGGTCTGAATGAAGCCGTCACGAAGCTGGTCACGATGTTCGACGACCTGTTGATTGGGAAGCGGCTTCTCCATCTGATCATCGGGCTGCTCAACTGGATGAATATCGCCCGCATCGTCCGGGCGGAGACGCTCTCCGTCAAGGAACGGGAGTATGTGCTGTATGCCAGGGTTTCCGGGCAAAGCGCATTCCGTATCATTACCATGCACATTATCCCGAGCATTTCCTCGACGATCATCGTAGCGGCCCCGATCAACATTGCCTCTGCCATTTTGATGGAATCGACGCTCAGCTTCCTGGGGCTGGGCATTCAGCAACCCGATTCCTCCTGGGGGAGCATGCTGAACAATGCACAGGGTTCTATTGGCGAAGCACCTCATCTAGCGCTCTTTCCGGGTCTGTTCATCTTCCTGACGGTGCTTAGCTTCAATGTGCTGGGGGATGTGTTTCGGGTGGCATTTGAACCAAAGGCAAACGAACGCTAGCCAATATGCGGGGGAGAGTGAATCCATGAACGATACCATATTGGAAGTATCCCAATCCGCGTCCGGTGCAGGATCCTTTGCCGGTGTGGGTCGGCAGCGGCGGCAACGCGCAATCTGCCATCCGCGCAGGGCGGCTGGGGCCATTACGATCGGTCCACCTTCGATGCTGCGCGCAGCTTCGAAGGGGCGCTGTACGCAGGCGATCCGGAGACAGTCGCCCAAAAGATCATTCACCTGCGCAAACAGGTAGGTATCACGCGCTTCATGCTGCATGTACCGGTGGGCACGATGCCGCATGAGGACGTCATGAACGCCATTCGCCTGCTGGGGACGGAAGTGGCCCCGCGGGTCTTTTTCGTTGTCCGGTTGCCGTAGACCCGGCAGAGCTTGCGCGAGCTGTCGCGGCTGTGAGCACAACAAACGAGCAAAGGGGAAGATGAATGAATGAATGGCGAATCTGCCGAAATGCAATTCCGCATACACGTACGAAGACGGAAGCCAACTGGTCTGTCCCGAATGCGGCCATGAATGGAGTCTGGAACGCGAGAATCGTGCCGTAGACGTGAACGGTTTCTTCCCCGTCGCTGCCCGGTCCCACGTATTCAAAGGTGTCCGACCACCATGCGATTATCCCGACGGAGCAATCGGTCCTGCTGTCGGATCTGAGCGACAAGGAACGAAAAATTTTCGACCTCATCGTGAAGCGTTTCCTGGCCGTCCTGTTTCCGGCCTTTGAATACGAGCAAACGACGGTCTGCGCGAAGCCGGGTGCAGAGCTGTTCATCGCCAGAGGCAAAACGGTGCTTGCCAAAGGCTGGAAAGAGGTATACGACCACGAGATTGAGGACGAGGACGCGCGGGACGGCGTCGCGGAGCAGCTGCTGCCTGCGATCGCCAAGGGAGAGCGGCTGCGCATCAGCGGCATCGCCCAGACGAAGGGAGAAACAAAGCCGCCCGAGCCTTTTACCGAAGCCACCCTGCTGAGCGCGATGGAAAACCCGGCGAAGCACATGGCGAACGAAAACCAGGAGCTGATCAAGACGATCGGCGAAACCGGCGGACTAGGCACCGTAGCGACCCGTGCCGATGTGATTGGCTACCGGGAGAAGCTGGGTGCCTTCCAAAAGCGGCGGGATCAGGAAAAGGGCGGCAAGTTGTCAAAGAAAGAGGTAGCCAATTATTTGAAGGGGCAGGAGATGACGGACAACGGGCCCGCATGTGCTCGTCACGCATGCGGGTCCGTTTTGTTTCCGGCATGGGCCAAATAGTATTGCTGGATTTCTTCCAACGTTTTTTGCGAGGGCTGAATAAACTCCCGATCCCAATCCTCCGGGGGCGAATCGATCGAGATCCCTTTCTCCTTGAGCACGGCAAACAGCTGCTGATCAGCCTGGCTCGGAATCCACCACGTATAGATGGGATTGGTTCTACTGCCGAGCAAGGTGTCAAAGAAAAATTGCAAATAGGAAGCCATTGACATCCTGCCGTAGTTCACATCGTGTTCCGGCTCGGGAATCGGGTACTGTCGGGGGTACCGCAGCGGGCCGTGGTTGATGGAGATGCCGACAAAGCCGACGGGCGGAATGTTGTTTCCATAGCCCGGGATGACAAAGGGCAGATCGGCCGCGAAATGGACGCGGATGATGACCGAATTGATGAATTGCTTCTCCAGCTTGTCTTCTTTTTCCCACAGGCCGATCTCGCGGGCGAGCTTGTCCCAGTAGACGATCGATGTATTATGCGCCAGCCAGAAGACGGGGGCCATTTGCTCGAACGTCTTTTCAAGTTCTTCCCCTTCCTCATTGAACGGGTTGAGCAGATCGTACCATTTGAAATAGCCATGCGTTTGCCGCCAGCTTTGTCCGATGGCGAGAAAATCGATCATGCGCTGAATACGGAGCTCTGGACTGCTTTGCTTGCCTGCAAACAGCTGGGCTGCCTCTACGAGGTCGCTGGTAAAATTGCCGTTGACGAAGTCCCAATAGTTGGTGTGGCCAGCCTCGAATCGCCTGGCGCTGACGCGGTTGCTGCCCATTTCCCAGTCGGCGAACGTGGTGACGTCGTTGCCGAAGTACAGCTCAAAGGGCAGGAGATCCTGGAGGAAGCTGAAGTGATAGGGACTTGCCTGTTGAAACCAGGCTTTGATGTAAGCGAGACGGGCTGCCGGGGGAATGAGGCCGGCCCTTTTGCACAGCGCAGCTTCATCGATGCCAGCGGTGAATTCCTGGAGGGAAGCGGCCGCAGCGGCGGGAGGGGAAGTCGGAAACTCCGCGCCGTTCTCGTCGTTGTCGTACTGGACGATGAGATGCAAGAAGACGGTTTTCGCCTGCGAAGCCGCGTACAGCTGGTTCCATTGGTGCCTCGCAGGATCGCCTGTCGCTCCGATCAGCGTGATCGGGCGCGTCGCTTCGCCGCACAGATAGAGGGCTCCGTCGTCTTCTACGACCATTCTGTTTTGCCCCCGCAAGTTGACGGTTGCCCCTGCTTCGACCGTCAAGCAGCAGTCCGCCGGAATCACCACGTCTTGCGGCCCGAGCAGATAGGGACCTTTTTGGACCGTCAATGACAGGGAGCCGGCAATCGTCCCGGAAAGGCGGGTGTACCTGTCAACGAACAGCTGATAGACGTGCTGCGGATCCGTATCGGGTCCGACGATCAGCTTGATGTAGTAGCGCCCTTCCTCTGCAGGAAAAAACGGGAGAATCAGAGGGGCGCCAGGGCTCCATACGGAATGGGTGAGCTGTGCGCCGCGCCGGTCATAGATCTCGATGCGGGAGGCAGGGTGCGTCAGATTGTTGATGTGGATCTCGATTGCGTCCGATGCGGTGAGTGCAATTTCGTACCATTCTTCGTGCATCGTCTCGTTGGGTGATGCTTTGGCGATGCGTGTTTCCGTTTGCAGCGGGGTGGCAATCGGGGGAGTATTCGATGAGATATTCATAGGAATCTCCTAGCGGATACATATTTTTGAAGAAGTTCGTATATTCAAAATATAGCGAGCAATGGCGAGAAAGACAAGCCCGGAATGTGCAGGAGCGGACAGCTGACAGATGACATGGCCAAGGCAGTGGGTCATGGGGCAGACGCTTCGTGTGAACGGCGGGTTTATCTAAGAAAAAAAGGGAATTGCACACGGTCAGTGCAGTTCCCTTTTTCTTCATCTGTTTTCCGCGAGGCATAAGCCTAATCGGTATAGAACAGCTTCGCCTGCAGCACATCGATAGCGCGCTCGATCATTTCCAGATCTTCCTCGTTATCTCCCTGAATCCGCCGGAGAAAACGCTCCTCAATCCGTGCAAAGGCCTCGTCCATCAGCGCCTGACCTGCGGGCGTGAGGCGGACCGATTGCTTGCGCAGATCTTCGGCGACAGCCGATTTTTCGCACAAGTTTTTCTCCGTCAGCTTGCGGATTTCACGGCTCGTATTCGGCATCGACATGTGCTGGCAGTCGCTGATGTCACTGAGGGTGACAGGCTGGTGCACCGCGACAGATTCCAGAATGCTGTATTGGACAGGGGTAATGTCGTCGGGCTTCAGATCCCGGGTCAGCTCGTGCTTCACTTGGTGAACGGCGGTGGTGAAGGCCACGAGCTTTTGGAAAAAGACGGCTTGGTCCATTGCGATCACCTCTTACAGAAAACGATAGCAAAATGATTATCATAAAACAATTATCATTTGACAACAAATAGCGGGTGTGTTATTTTTCCGTTATCAAATGATAAGCAACGAGGTGGTACCATGAAGCTGCTCGTTATCTTTACCCATCCGAATCATCAGAGCCTCGCGTTTTCGTTTTTGCAGAAGGTCATCCAGGGAAGCGAGGAGAACCCGGAGATACAGGAAGTTCAGGTGCTCGATCTGTATGCGGAAGGCTTCGATCCTGTCCTCGTCTTCAATAAGCAAAAGCGCAGGCGGGACATGCACACCGATCCTGCGCTGGAGAAGTATCGAAACCAGATTCGCTGGGCCGATAAAATCGCCTTCGTCTATCCGATCTGGTGGGGGCGGCCGCCTGCCATGCTCCTGGGGTACATCGACCAGCTGTTTGCTTCGGGCTTCGCTTACCGGGACAAAGCAGGGCCGCTGCCAGAGAGACTGCTGAAGGGGAAATCGGCGGTCTGCATCTCCACGATGAAAGGGCCGGCGCACTATCCGCTATTTTGGTTGAACAACGCCCACAAGATGCTGATGAAAAGAGCGCTGTTCCAATTCGTAGGGATCAAACAGGTGAAGTTCTTCGAGTTTGGCAGCATGGAGAGTCCGACGGGGAGGCAGGAGCAGAAGCTGGCCCAGGTCTATCGGTATTTCAAAAAAATCTCCCGATAAGAGGGCCTTTTCCCCATCTGTATAGCCGAGCGAATGTGCAGAGGGCAAAATACCGCGCTTTTGCAGCCTGGATGTCGCCAAGATGTACTTTTTGCAATGTAGCCATTCTTCTCATCCTCTTCCCAAGATTTTTCCACTTTTTTCTCCAGTCTTTTTTTGTCTGGATGCCTGATGTGTTGGGTAAGTTTTGGAGTATTGTATAATCGAAAACAATTCGAACAATCTGGATTTCAGGTAAAATTCATGCCGATATGAGATCAATGGGTGGAAGGGAGGGGGGGATCGACGAATGGAAGCGCGAGGAAAGCGCATGCTAAGAAAATCACCCTTCTGGACACCCCATACCAACAAGGAGGATCAACATGAATGCAAAGCTTCAAAAAATCTTGCTGCTGTTGATGTGCGCCCTGCTGTTCAGCTCGCCAATCGTACTGGAGGCAGAAGAAGGCAACGGCATCATCCAGCAAAAGGATTCTTTCCATCCTGCCGGCGTAAAGCTCAAGGAGGAGATGAGGAAGCTGTGGACGGACCATCTTGTATGGATCCGAGACTATATGGTCAGTACGGTCGATGGGCTGCCTGACCAAAGCAAGGTGCTGGCGCGGCTGCGGCAGAACCAGACGGACATCGGCAACGCGATCAAGCCGTACTATGGAGAAGAAGCCGGCAATCAACTGGACAAGCTGTTGCAGGAGCATATCGTCATCGGGGGAAAAGTCATCGAGGCGGCCAAGAGCCAAAACCAGCTAGACCTGAAAAAGGATGAAACGGATTGGTACCAAAATGCGGACGACATCGCAAACTTCCTCAGCGGCCTCAACACCAACTGGTCGCTTAACGAATTGCGCGATCTGCTGCATAGGCATCTGCAGCTGGTTACGGATGAAGTGGCAGCCAGAAGCAAACAGGATTGGGATGCAGAGATTGCCGCCTTTGACAAAGGGCTCGAACAGCTCATGAAGCTGGCGGATGCACTCTCGGAAGGTATCGTGAAGCAGTTTCCCGATCGCTTTTAACGGCAGACGTCACCTTGCAGGCAAACGACCGGACGACCGTAATGAAAAAAGCAGCCTTGCGCATGATCGGATCACGCCAATGCTGCTTTTTTTCAGAACGATCAGTTGGCTTACGGCAACGGTTTGGGCGGCCGCTTTATCGTGTGCCGCAAAAAGTTGATGAGGATCACGGCCAGCACGATCAGCTGAGGCACGGTCGTTTCCCAGTTCGCGTAGATGCCGAGATCGGGCGCCTGCAGCAGGTAGTCGGAGCTGTGCGCGGACAGGCTTCCTGTGACCTGCAAGGCGTGGATGCTCGCGCCGATAAATTTGAAAGCCATGTAGTAGAGCAAGAGGCTCGCGAGCAGGAAGAACGGACGGACCGGAATGCGTGCGCTCAGCTTGATGATGGCGAAGGAAATGACGGCCAGCACGACGAGCGCGCCGACGATCCCGAGAATCAGGTCGGTGATGCGGATCGAAGCGGCCATCCCCATGTAGAAAATGATCGTCTCCGCCCCTTCGCGGATGACGGCGAGAAAGGCGGTAAAGCCGAGCGACCACAAGGTGCCTTTGGCCAGAGAATCGCTGATCGTCTCTTCCACGAAGCGATTCCAGGCTTGCAGGTTCGACTTCTTGTGCAGCCAGGCGCCGATCGACAGCATGAACAGCACGGCGATGATGCCGGTGACGCCCTCGATCGTTTCGCGCGAGCTGCCGGACGACAGGTTGGAGAAGACGATGCTCAGCAAAACGGCGAGCAGGGCAGACCCGATGACCCCGATAACGGCACCGGACCAGATCCATTTTCGCTTGTCAGCGTTGCCCGATCGGTTCAGGAAGGTCAGCAGGGAGACGATGATCAAAATGGCCTCCAGACCTTCCCGGAACAGCACCAGCCCGGCATCCCACGCCGTGTAAGAGGACGCGGAGGCAAAAGGCTGCAGCTCGCTTTTCATTTCGGCGATGTAGGCGGCCGCCTTTTCCCAATCGGGCGGGCTGGACAGGATCAAGGTCGGGACGGATACCATCTTGGTCTCAATGCTGCTGTACGTAGCCGGCGATTTCGTCATGACCACGCCTTCCACAGACGGCCAGGTGGAGATAAACGCATCCATTTTATCGGCGGCGCTGTCTGCCTGCTTGCTTTGAATGTCGGCCGCCACGGAGTCCAGCAGCTCCAAAAGGGAAGCGATCGACGGCTGGTCGCCGGAGGCTGTGGTGGCCGCAGCATCAGCGGCTGCCTTTCCGGAGAGGTAGTCCTCTACGGCGGCAATCAGGTCCTGCAGCTTTGCCTTGCTTTTGACAGGATCAGGCGGCTCCGTGTTCAGCGCAATCCGTGCGCTGCTGATCTTGACTTCCATATTGCCGTACACCCGGGCATTTTCCGCCCGGACCAGGCTTTCGGCTTTATACCAGCCTGTGACGAAGCTGTTGTACGCTTTTTTGGCTGCAGCGAAAGCGCCAGCGTCTGCCGCTTTCAGGCTGTCCTGCAGGTACGGCAGCAGCGCGGCGATTTGCTTGTGCGCTATTTCCTTTGGCTGGCCCGAATCCTGTTTGGAAGTGACATAGCGGTCGGCTGCTTTGGCGAGCTTGGAGATGGCCGCTGCCGCCGCTTGCGGATTGGCATCTACAGATGCGACGGCCTGCTGCGCCTCGGACAGGGCAGCCGTCAACGATTGGGCTTCGGATGAGGTCTCGTCATTGGCGTCCCAGATCGCTTTCATGCCGCTGATGGCTTTTTTCGCTTCCTCCCAGTTTTGGTCTCCGCCGCTGATCAAGGCATCGCTGGAGTAGGCGATGAGCTGTTTCAGCTGATCTGCCTGCAGGGGCCAAGCATGAACAGCCGCCAGACCCGGGACGAACAGCAGCAAGGTCATACAGATGACGAGCAGATTGCGTTTCAAAATGTTCACCCCATCCCTCCGTGGAGATTAAAATAACTTGTCTCCGATATATCCGCCTTCGCTCGCACCAGGGAGACAGGCGAAAATACCGCTTCCGACGTGGGTGATGTATTCATTGAGCGCATCTACGGCCGCCAGCCTTTGCTGCATCGGAATGAATTGCTTGCGTGGATCGCGGTTAAAGCAGACAAACAGCAGTCCGGCATCCAGCTGCCCTGTTTTCGGGTCCATCCCGCTGGAGTAGGAGTAGCCGCGGCGCAAAATTTTCACTTTTCCCTCCATATGCGCCAGTGCGACGTGGGAGTCGGCCGGGATGACCGGATTGCCGCTGCTGTCCTTGCGATCCAGCTCCAGATCGTCGAACTCCCCCGATCTGCCGAGCGGAGCGCCCGACTGCCGGTGTCTGCCAAACGTGGCTTCCTGGTCGCTGAGGGTGGAGCGGTCCCATACCTCGATGCGCATGCGGATTCTTCTCATGATCATGTACGTACCGCCCGCCATCCAGGCCGGATCATCGGAGGCTTGCGCCCATACGATCTCATCCGGCGCTTGGCCTGTCATCTTGGGATTGTTCGAGCCATCCTTGAAGCCCATCAAATTGCGCGGGGTTGCGCCCGCCGGATCAGCGGCGCAGGTCCGCTGGAAGCCATCCTGCAGCCAGCGCAGGACCGCTTTTCCGCGTGCGATCCGGGACAGATTGCGGATCGCATGGAACGCCACCTGCGGATCGTTCGCACAGACCTGGACCACGATATCGCCGCCCGACCATTGCTTGCGTATATCATCGCTGTTGAACCGGGGCAGATCGACCAGCGGGGCAGGCCGCTTGGCCGCGAGCCCGAAGCGCTCATCGAAGAAGGAAGGACCGGCGCCAAACGTAACGGTCATCTTCATCGGCGCCAGTCCCATGCTCTCTCCCGTATCGACTGGAGGCATGAGGGGATTGTCGCTCTCGTCGTCGACATCTTTTCCTTCGGTCATTCGCGCTGCAGCTGCGGTCCAGCTCTGAAACAACTTGCGCACGTCTGCGAGCGCAGTTGTCGTTACATCAAAAGCACCCATGCAGATAAAGTCCTGCATAGGCGTAATGATCCCGGACTGGTGCTTGCCGTAAAAGGGAACGATCCCCGCTGCAGCGTCCGAATCCGTGGAAGAATCGACATTCGCGGAGGAGGATTTGGGCTGCATGAATGCTCCCACGCCACCCGCACCGGCCAACAGGCCGATACCGCCCACTCCAGCCAGTTTCAGAGCGTCTCGACGCGTCAGCTTCTTGTTGGCGATTCCTTCGAGACGTTTCGTATCCATCAGCTTAACCCCCTACAATGGTTCCCATTTTGGACAGAGGCTCTGCCAAAGCATCCAAGGTCTGGCTCAGTTTTTTCACCTGGTCTTCCTTGATTTCCGTATAGAGCACGAAACCTTCGCCTTTCCGGTGAGGAGCGATTTCATCGTCCAGCGCCTTGAAGCGATTTTCGATCTCGGTTGCCAGTGCAGCGTCTTTGGCTTCCACTGCCGATTTCAGCACCTTGAAGATTTCGTTTGCGCCTTCCACGTTGGCGGCGAAATCGTACATGTCGGTGTGGGAGTAACGCTCTTCCTCACCGGTTACTTTGCTGGTGGAGACTTCGTTCAACAGCTCGACGGCACCGGTAACGAGCATGGGGACGTCGATTTCCACGCTTTCTACTTTCACACGCAGCTGCTTCACGTCTTGCAGCAGCTGATCGGCTACCTTTTCCTGGTCTTTCAGAGACTTGGTTTCCCACAGCGCTTTCTCGAGCTTGTGGTAGCCGCGCCACTCGTTGTCAGGAACGTCGCCTTCGCGGGCATCGATCCAAGGGTCAAAATCGCCCAACGATTCCGCGATCGGCTCGATTTTTTCATAGTAAGCGCGAGCAGGTGCGTACAGTTCTTTCGCTTTTTCCATGTCGCCTGCTTTTACCGCATTGGTGAAGCCTTCTGTTGCTTTGACGAGCTGGTCGGTCTGCTCGATGACCCATTTTTGGTACTGGTCGATCGATGCCTTCAGGTCAGGTGCGGCGGTGGCAGCGGCAGGCGCTGTCGTCGCCGGCTGTTCGGCTGGAGCGGCTTCCGGTTTTTTCTCTGCAGCCGTGTCGCCGCTTCCACATGCGGACAGCACCAGGGAAGAACTCAGCACGACCGCGCTCAAAGGATAAACCCATTTCTTGCTCATACGAAAAACATCCCCTATCATATAAATGATTGCTTACATAACGAGAATAAAAATCATTATCAATTACCCAAAATTTACTCTTTTCTGTGGCAGTTTGCAATAGTTTTTCCCAAAAATGCGGACTGGGTATTGCTGGATGGGTGGGAAAAGCCACAAAACAGTCATAAAAAGCCATCGGTTTCCCGATGGCCCAGTCGTATGAAGCGTCTATCCAAGAGACGGAATGCTATTGCCGCTGATGATAGCCGGTAGCAAAATGCAAGAAGAGATGAAGCGCCACCCGAGAAGTCATGTCGCGCACGTCTTTGGTCGGGTCTACGCAGACCATGTCCATCGCGATGACCTTGGGCGATCTGCCGACAGCATGGGCGGCAGAGAGCAGATCGACAGAGGAGAGGCCAGCAGGACCGATCGCGGGAACACCGGGTACGACCGACTGATCCATCACGTCCACATCGAAGGTGATGTAAATGGCGTCGCACTTGGCTTCCAGGTACGATAGCGCCTCGGCGACCACCGCCCCGATGCCGCGCTGTCGCACCTGGCCCGCCGTGATCAGCGTCATTCCCTTCGCTTCCGCATACTGGCGGTACTCGCGGGAGTTGGCGAAGCTGCGCAGACCGATCGTGACGATATCTTCGCCGCGCACCGTTTCCGACTCGATCAGGCTGCGCATCGGGGTGCCGTTGGAGGTGCCCCCGTAGGCAGTGTCTCTGACATCGAGATGAGCGTCAAACTGAATGAGGCCGATCCGCTGCGGCTTGGCGCGGTTGATCCCGGCAATCGTCCGGTACGTAATGGAATGGTCTCCCCCTATGATGATCGGCGTAGCGGAGACTCGAGCGGTGACTTCCTCAAGAGCCGATTCAATGTTTTTCTGGCAGCGGGCAATGTCCGTCACATGCATGGCGACATCGCCCAGATCGACTGCGCGCAGGGAAGCCAGATCGACATCCTCATCGAGATTGTAGGTGGTAAAGGCGCTGAGCAGCTGCCGGAACTGGAGCGGGTGGGCGTGGGCTCCGGAAAAGCTGATGGAGCTCTTCGAGAGCGGCACGCCGATGATCGCAAAGTCATAGGCTTCGCCCGGCTGATAGGTCTGCTCTACCCATTCGGAGAGGCGCGTCACGTACGGGTCTCCTTTTCCTTGGGCATGACGGAGTAGAGGTTGGGTCAAATACGAAAACACGGGAAGTCCTCCTCTCATTTAGTGGGATAATACTTTGCTCAGGAATGCTTGCGTGCGCGGCTGATCAGGTGCAGAGAAAATTTTGTCCGGCGGCCCGTCCTCGATCAGCGTCCCCCCGTCCATCATGACGACGCGGTCCGCAACTTCGCGGGCAAAGCCCATTTCGTGCGTAACGACGACCATGGTCATTCCTTCCGCGGCCAGCTGCTTCATCACGGCGAGCACTTCGCCTACCAGTTCCGGGTCGAGTGCGGAGGTAGGCTCATCGAACAGCATGACCTTCGGCTTCATGGCCAGGGCGCGGGCGATCGCCACACGCTGTTTTTGACCGCCCGACAACTGATCCGGATACATGTCCGCCTTCTCGGCAAGGCCGACCTTGCGCAACAGCTCGCGGGCGAGCTGCTCCGTTTCCTCGCGCTTTGTTTTTTTCACCGTCATCGGTGCCATCATCACGTTTTCCAGCGCGCTCACATGGGGGAACAAATTGAAGTTCTGAAACACCATGCCGACCTCGGCGCGGATCTTGTCCAGCTCCTTCTGCGGCATCTCCACGAACCTGCCATCCTTTTGAATCAATCCGATCGGCTTGCCTTCGATTTCGATGGAGCCCTCCTGGATTTGCTCCAGGTAATTCATGCAGCGCAGCAAGGTGCTTTTGCCGGAGCCGCTGGGACCGATGATCACGACCACTTCGCCTTGCTCGACATTGAGACTGACATCTTTGAGTACGTGCAGGTTTCCATACGACTTATGGATTCGTTTGACGGAAATCATCAGGCGCGCCTCCCCTCTACACTCAATTTGTGCTCCAGGCGGCCGATGCCGACCGAGATGGAGTAGTTGACGAGGAAATACAGCACGGCGATGCCGATGTAGATCTCAAAATAGCGGAAATTGTTCGACACAATCAGATTGCCTGCGCGCATCAATTCCGAGACTGTGATGACGGACAAGAGCGAAGAGTTCTTGGTCAGCGCGATGAACTCGTTGCACAGCGGCGGCAGCATGCGGCGCACCGCTTGCGGCAAAATGACTTTGACCATCGTCTTTCCATGGCTCATCCCGAGGGAACGGCCCGCTTCCATTTGTCCCTTATCGATCGATTGAATCGCTCCGCGCACGATTTCCGATACGTAAGCGGCACTGTACATCCCGAGTCCCAGCACCCCGGCTACGGATGCGCTCAAATTCACTTGCAAGCCAATCGCCAAGCCGTAATAGAGAATCATGAGCTGCACCAACAGCGGCGTTCCGCGAAACCATGCCAGATACCAGGAGCAGAGCAAGGAAATCCACTTTTGTTTGGACATCCTTCCGAGGCCGATGAACAGACCCAGGACCACACTCAGAATCAGTGCCATGAACGTCATCGAAACTGTGACCCACAGCCCTTCGAGAAGCGCAGAAAAATTGTTGTCTTCAAAAATCACCATGAAATCAAGCGCCATTGGTGCACCTCCTGATGTGGTCGTTATTCACCGAACCATTTATTCGCGATTTCGTCTTGCTTGCCGTTGTCCTTCAACGTTTTCAGCGCTTTATCGACCGCAACCACAAAGCCCTTGTTTTCCTTGCGTATGCCGTAGCCGTAGTATTCTTGCGTCAGCTCGACATCAAGCACTTTTACCTTGTCGTGCTGCTTTGCGTATACTTTGGCAGCAGGCATGCCGGTGACGACCGCATCCACGCGTTTGCTCTCCAGCTCGAGGAACATCTCGACGTTTTTCTCGACTTCCACGAGCTTCACTTCCGGGTATTTCTCTTTCAGGAACTTGGCAGACTTGGTGCCGATCTGGACGGCTACTTTTTTGCCTTTCAAATCGTCGGCGCTCTTGATGGAGTCATTGTCCTTCTGCACCATGATGGTCAAGCCGCCTGGATAATACGGCTGGGAGAAGTCGATCGTCTGCTTCCGCTCATCCGTGATGTACATGGCGGATACGATCATGTCGAACTTCTTGCCTTGCAGTCCCGGGATCAGTCCTTTGAAGTCCGTGTCGACGAATTCGACCTTCTCCGCGCCCAGCTCTGCGGCGACCGCTTTGACGAGATCGATGTCAAAGCCTTCATATTCGTTCTGCGCATTCTTGTATTCGAACGGCTGGAAGGTAGCGTCCGTTCCTACTAGCAAGGTCTTGGTGTCCTTGATTTTTTGCAGCACTTCATCTGCCGGTGTCGCTGTCTGGCTGCCGCCGCCTGATGCAGCTGTTTGTTCCGCAGGCTTGGAACCGCAGCCGGCGATCAGCGCTCCCGTTACAAGCAGCGCGCACAGAGAAAATAGTCCTTTTTGCAATCCTTTCATGTTGGAATACCCCCTATAAGATTATTTTTGTAATTTCGAATACTAGCTATATTCAAAAATCGTGCCAACCAGGAATCAGACGGAGCGGCACGTACTGCGAATGAAAATACAGGCTGCTGCGCGCGACTCGGGGTTCGTTTTTGCCAAGTCGCGAGATGGCCGGGAAAGCACAAAAAAGGCGGCAAAATCCGCCGCCCTGCGAAATTTGCCGCCGGCGCTTTCTGCCGCCCCCTCTATTCTACCTGTTCTTCCTGATATTTTTTCAGCTTGTCCCGCAAAGTCCTCTCGCCCATGTCCAGCATCTGTGCTGTCTTTCTGCGGTTTCCCTCCAGGTGGGCGAGCGTGTGCAGGATGACCCTTTTTTCGATCTGTTCGAGCGTCTCGCCCACGTAGACGGGGATCAGCTTTTGCTTGCCCGCGACCTGTTTGGGCTGCATGCCTTGCAATTCCTTGGGCAGGTCCCGTTTTTCGATCAGGGGAGAGCTGGTCAGGGCAATGGCGCGCTCCACGATGTTCTGCAGCTCGCGGATGTTGCCGGGGAAATCGTAGCCTTCCAGCACTTGCAGCGCTTCCTGCGAGATGCCTTCAATCGGCTTGGCCATGCGCTCGCTGATCTTTTGGATGAAGGAATGGACGAGCAGAGGGATGTCCCCTGCCCGTTCGCGCAGAGGAGCAAGCCGGATCGGGATGACGTTCAGCCGATAGTACAAATCCTCGCGAAAGCGGCTGGCCTTTACTTCTTTCCACAGGTCGCGGTTGGTTGCGGCAATGATGCGCACATCGATCGGCTTTTCCTCGAGGCCGCCCAGGGGTGTGACGGTTCGCTCCTGGATGACGCGCAGCAGCTTGCTTTGCAGCGACATGTCCATCTCTCCGATTTCATCGAGAAAGATCGTACCGCCGTCTGCCAGCGCGAATTGTCCCGGCTTGTTCTGCACAGCGCCGGTAAAAGCCCCTTTTGCATAGCCGAACAGCTCCGATTCCAGCAAATTGTCGGGGATCGCCGCGCAATTGACGGCCTGGAACCGCTTGTGCCTGCGTAGTCCCTGATAGTGGATGGCGCGGGCGACGATTTCCTTTCCGGTTCCGCTCTCGCCGCTGATCAGCACGCTGGAATCGATGTCCTTGACCTTGCCGATCAGATCCAGCGTCTGCTGCATGGCTTTGCTGTTTCCGATCAGTCCGTAGTTGTCGGAAAGCTTGTCCAGCTCCTCGCTCAGCCATTTGACCCGGGTCTGCAATTGGTAGAACTCTTCGGCTTTGGAAAGCAGGATGTCCAGCTCGTCCATCATCAGCGGCTTCGTCAAATAATAAAACGCCCCGTGCCGCATGGCTTCGACGGACGAGGAGATGCTGCCGAAAGCGGTCATCATGATCACCACAGTGTCCGGCGAGAGCCGCTTGATTTCTTTGAGCACATCCGTCCCGTCGTGAGCCCCGATTTTCAAGTCCAGCAGCACGAGAGCCACCTCGACTTGCTGCAGGAAGGTCAGCCCTGCTCCCGGATCGGTAAAGGTATTGACGCGGTATTTTTCCTCGAGGGCAAACTCGAGCGACTGACAGATGGCAGGTTCATCGTCAATGACTAGCAGATGGTGCATAAGAGTCCTTCCCTTCCGTTTCTTCCTGTGGCATCGGCAAGCGGATGATCATGGTCGTGCCTTGTCCGGGTTGACTGTGCAGATCGATCGCGCCGCCGTTTTCCTTGATCAAATGATACGTGATGGAGAGCCCGAGTCCGACCCCGTTGGCTTTGGTGCTGAAAAACGGCTCGAAAATGCGGTACTTGTCTTCCGGGGTCATGCCGTGTCCGCTGTCTTTCACCTCGATGACGGCCATCTGTTCTTCTCCATAGCCGCGGATGTGCAGGAAGCCCTGCTCATCCATGGATTCGATGGCGTTGAGAACGATGTTGATCCAGATTTGCTTGGTCTGGTTGACATCAGCCAGGATGGATTGATCAGGCGGGATGTCTACGGACACATGAATGCTCTTCTCTTTGACCTTTTGGCTGCACAGCTGCAGGACCGCTTCCATCAGCTCTGCGGCGCGGAAGCGGGAAGAATGCGGCGGTTTGGGCCGCGCGTACTCCAGCAGGTCATTCACGAGATCATTCAGCCGCAGGATTTCTCCCGGCACATGCTGCGCAAAAAAATTGCGGAACTTGGGATTGTCAAATTTGCTCGGCAAGAGCTGTGTATACGTGAGAATAGAAGTGAGGGGGTTGCGAATTTCGTGCGCGATCCCCAGAATCAACTGCCCCAGCGAACGCAGTCTGTTTGCGCTCTCCAGCTTCTTTTCCAGATCCTTTTGCTTGGTCACATCGTGGAAGTTGATGATGGCGCCGGTAATGTCTTTGGCATGCGAGGTGATGGGAAAAATGTTGTAGCGGATTACCAGATGCTGGGCCTGCCCGTTCCGCTCCCGCTCCCAAACGATCTCCTGCTCGTGATAGGTGCTGCCCCGCTGAAGAACATCTTCGACCTGATGGCGAGGAATAAACTCTGCAAGAATCGTTCCGCTCATGGGCAGCCCTGCCAGCTGGTGGCCGACAGCGAGAAATTCGACCGCCGTGCGATTCATCAGGAAAATGCGCCCGTGCTGGTCCAGCGTGACATAGAAGCTGTAAGTGCTGTTGAGCAGCTGTTGCTGAAATTGCAGATTTTCCTCCAGCATGGACATTTTCTCCTCCAGCTCCCGGTTAATGGCGTGGATCTGGGAGGTTCTTCGCTGCACCTCCTGTTTCAGCATGCGGTTCCACCATAGAATCACCAGTACGATGAGCAGGACGATGCCGGAACCCCACTCCAGATACAGGCGGAGGCGCTCGAGGTTGATGGTGCCTGGCATGATGTACTGCCCGAACCATTTTTGCTCGATTTTGTCATACGTGCCGTTCTGTTTGATTGTAAAAATGGCTTTGTTGATTTCCGTCAAAAGCCTCGCATTTTTGGGGAGGACCGCGACGCCGTAATCCGTCGGATCGATCGGGTCTCCGACGATCTTGATGTGCGATTGCTGGTTGTTTCTCTGCAAAAAATACTGGCCCGTGATACGGTTGCCGACAAAGGCATCGACTTTTCCTTCGAGCAGCAATTGCACGGCTTCTTCCTGGCTGTCTGTCTCGATGAAGTTGGCCTTTTGCAGCTCGCGGAACAGGTCCCCGGCAATATCGGCCTTCTGGATGGAGACTTTCCGGCCATTCAGGTCCCCGATGTTGAAAATGGACAGGTTGTCAGTGCGGACGAAGATACCCTGGGAGCTTAAGAAGTAAGGGGCGGAGAAATCGTACAGCTTGTCGCGCGCCGGGCTGTATTTCATGCCTTGCACAGCATCGACCTGTCCGCTGCGCAGCGCTTCGAGCGCGACGTTCCAGGGCAAGGGAACAAATTCGATGCGCATCCCGGTCTCATTGGAGATGGCATTCATGATGTCTACGTTAAAACCGCTGTAAACGCCTGACTGGGCGAAGTATTCAAAGGGAGGGAAGTTGTTGTCGCCCGCGATGCGAATGACTTTTTCCTGATGAACATCCATGCCCGTGATCATCAGCAGAATGGCTCCCAGCAGCAGCCTGATCCCTATTTTCTTTCCGCGCATCATCCTATGCACCGCCGTTCACCGTCTTGTTGATGAAAAGCATAAAGTTTCGCAGAACGAAAGACAAGACCTGCTTCCAGGAAGACCAGCTGCAAGGAAACAGAAAACAGGGAATGGACCCGCGCCGTGCCTGGATCATTCTCGCAAAGACACAGGGTTGAGGTTCCTGGCGAGCTTGTGTACACTGTTCATAATCAGGAATTGTCAGAGCGGTGCATCTGATAAGCGGGTAAAGAGGGCGTTGATGATGGCCAAACAAAAAATGAACATCTATGAGCTGTCTGACGTGACGGGAAAAATCCTGGTCGAAAAAGGATACGCGGGCTTTCACTTCAAGCTCGTATCCGACCAACTGAACGTGAGCCGCAGCACCATCTATCGGCGCCGGTGGAAAAGCTGAGACGGATCTTCGACTCCTTTATGAAATACGCGCAATTGCACCAAATCTTGTTGTTCGCCCCGTTCGTGAACGGGGAGTCCTCGCCGGGCGTCAAGCAGGACTTGATGACCTTGCGCCAGCAGCACCACGCGCTGACCAGCCTGCTGTTCCACTCCATCCAGATTCCCAGGGACCCGACAATGCCGGAAGCGGAGTGGAACGACATGCTCTTTCAGGTCCTGCGGGACGGTTACGGGGGAAAGGATAGACAACATGCTGCGACATCCTGAAGGGGGCATGAGTGCCGGGATTGAGGAATCCTGCAGCTGTCCATGAAAAGCAAAGGGAAAGGTCCTTTTTTACATAGGCCTATTAGCGAAAGAAGGCTTCTGCCTCGTCCGTGGCCATTTTGTTGCCGATCGCGGAATAGTCCAGCCAAGGCTGGCCGCCGATCGTGTAGATCTGTTTCTTTTTCACGGCTTTCAGTCCTTGGCAGAGCGGGTTGGCCTGCAGCCGGTCGTATACTTTCTTGGCTTCGTCTTGCCGAGTCTCGGGATCGTGTTCCAGGAAATTGCGCTGTTCCCGTGGCGCAGCGTGTATGAAAATGTGATTTTCGGGCTGGAGGGACGGGGGGACAGCAAGCAGGAGCAGCAGGAAAAAGGCAAGCACTACATCGAGATGGTGGGCCTCAGCGGCTTTGAGAGCGCCTACCCGAAGCAGCTGTCCGGCGGGATGAGACAGCGCGCCGGCATAGCCCGACCTGCTGCTGATGGGAAAAGAGTTATGGGTAGACTGGCGGTTTTTATGGGACTGATATTCATTATCAAATAAATTAACATGAGATACAGTTCACGAAAGCTAGTTTCATCCGTCATCTCAAGGGGGGTTCACGTTCATGTCCGTCATCCGCATCAGAGATCGGAAGCAAGTGTTGGAAGTAAGCTACGAGGATGTCAAGAAATATCACGGGAGCCTGGCGCTGATGGCAGTAGCAGTAGGGTTTCGCAGTCTGCAGGCTGCCTTTTCCGAGCTGTATGGTGAAGAAGTGCCGAACCGCAAGGACATCTCCATTCTGTCCGGCCATGCAGGTCCCGGATTCCGGGATGCATTCGAGTATGTGACTCGTGCCGTGCCACGCGGGGCCTATCAGGTCAACGTGGATTATCCGGTGGCGCAGTTCGATCCGTTCCGCCCGCAATCGTATGCCTTTGTCATTTCCACGGCAGACGGCAAGGCAGTAGAAGTCGCCCTGCGCGACGGATCGTACCCTCATGCCGGCGACGGAACGCTTCCTGAATGGGTTCCTGCCCTGGCTGGCGGAAGGAAACATCTGATGATTCGCTTGCGGCAAGACAGGAAATTCGCGTCAGGCTGCTGATCGGGGCCAAGCCTGCGCGGGTCAGGGGGCAGTTTTAAAGGCACCCCGGAATGCCATAGAAGCACATCTTACTGGCGCACATACCGCAGCCTGAGCGCCGCGCGGAGGAAGTCGCGAAGCCGGGAATGTGGCGGGCGGCGAGAAGAGGAAGCGGCCCAGCAGAGCCTGTGACGATAGCATGGCGGCTTTTCTTACAGAACTGTGACGTATGTGCGGAGAGGTTGGTAATCACGTCAGCAAAAATTTATAATAAAGACAACAACGAGCGTGAAAAGAGGGCCCTATGAAACATCATGAAATGCTGGAAGCCGCTGAGCGCTTCATCCGCATGTGCTACGGCGAGCTGGAAAAGTCACCGCAGGAGACAGAGCAACGCCTGAAGGAAGTACGCACGTCCATAGAAGAGCAGGGAACCTATGCGCATACAGCCGAGGAGCTGGAGCACGGCGCCAAAATGGCCTGGCGCAACAGCAACCGCTGCATTGGGCGATTTTTTTGGGAGACGCTTTACGTGTTCGACGCACGCGATGCAAAGACGGAGGAGCAGATGGCCGACGCGCTCTTGCGCCATATTGAGTACGCTTCCAACGGAGGGCGGATTCGACCGACCATTACCGTGTTTGCCCCTCCCAGAGAGGGGGAGGAGCAGCTGCGAATCTGGAATCACCAATTGATTCGCTACGCCGGGTACGAAACGGAATACGGCATTTTGGGCGATCCGGTTTCGCTTGAGCTGACCAAGCTGTGCGAGAGCCTGGGCTGGAAGGGTGAAGGGACCCATTTTGACGTTCTCCCTCTGGTCCTGCAGCTCGGCGCACGGAAGCCGCGATATTTTGAGATTCCCCGCGAACTGGTGATTGAAGTGCCGATCGTACACCCGGAAAACGCCGCCTTCGCCGATCTGTATTTGAAGTGGTACGGCGTCCCGATCGTCGCGGACATGCGCCTGGAGATCGGAGGCCTCGACTATTTGGCGGCGCCGTTCAACGGCTGGTACATGGGTACGGAAATAGGCGCGCGAAATTTCGCCGACCAAGAGCGCTACAACCTGCTGCCGCGGGTGGCTGCGCTCATGGGGCTGGACACGAGCCGGGAAACGACGCTCTGGAAGGACAAGGCGCTGGTGGAGCTGAATGTGGCCGTGCTGCATTCGTTCAAGGAACAGGGCGTCACCATCGTCGACCATCATACGGCGAGCCAGCAATTCCAGCGCTTCGAGGAACGGGAAATCAAAAAGGGGCGCGCAGTCACCGGCGACTGGACGTGGCTGATCCCGCCGATATCGCCTGCGGCCACGCATATTTTCCACAGCTCTTACGACAACCGGATGGAATCGCCGAACTTTCACTATTAGGCAAAGCCGAATCTCGTCCAGCTATAAACAAGCAAAAGCCCCCGCAAACCGGGTCTGCATCGCTGCTGCCCGGCCCTGCGGGGGCTTTGCGCTACCCCTGACCGTTGTAGTAGCTGCTGAGCGCCTGAATGAGGCCCAGCGGGTTTTTCCGCAAGTCTTTGGCGCTGAAGAACACGCTGCCCTGCACTTCGGGATGCTGCGCGTTGTAATCGAGCTGGTCGATGAGTTCCTGGGCGGTTTGCCAGCCTGCTTCTGCCGTCCCCAGCTTGTACGGGGAGTGGCCGATGTAGAGCTTGACGTTGGTGCCCCGGACTTCATCGGACCACCACGTGACGAGCTTGTCGTACTGGGCAGGGGTGAACGAGAGGCTCCAGTAGATTTGTGGCGTCACATAGTCCATCCAGCCTTGCCGGACCCAGGTGCGCACGTCTGCGTACATGTTGTCGTATGCGGTGACGCCTGCTTTCGTCTCGGAACCGGTCGGATCGACGGCTTTGTTGCGCCACACGCCGAACGGGCTGATGCCGAACTTCACGCCAGGCTTGACGCTAGTGATCGACGCATTCAGCTGCTGCACGAACTGGTTGATGTTGTCTCGGCGCCAGTCCGCCTTGCTCGCGATTTTTTTGCTGTTGTACGCCTTGTACGTAGCGTCGTCATTGAAGGCGCCGCTGGACGGATAGAAGTAATCGTCGAGATGGACGCCGTCGATGTCATAGCGCTGTACGACCTCCATGACTTCCCGGATGATCTCTTGGCGCGCTTGGGGGATGCCCGGATTGATGTACAGCTTGCTGCTGGAATTGACGATCCAGTCAGGATGGAGCTTGGCGACATGGTTCGCCGCCAGCTGATCGGTCTTCGCGTCCGTATTCGCGCGGAACGGATTGAACCACGCGTGGAACTCCATGCCCCGGCGGTGCGTTTCGGCAATCATGAACGAGAGGGGATCGTATCCCGGATCTTTGCCCTGTGTGCCGGTCAATACCTTGGACCACGGGACGAGAGCAGATGGATACAGGGCATCGGCAGAAGGGCGCACCTGCACGAATACGGTGTTCATGCCCATTTCCTGCAGCTCATCCAACAGCTGGACGTATTCCTGCTGCTGCTTGGCCACATTGCCGGAGGAGCTGGCGGACGGCCAGTCGAGATTGAACACGGTGGAGATCCACACGCCGCGCAAGCCGTCGTTGGTCGTCACGGGTACAGTCGGGACTGGAGCGGGATCCGGCTGCGGGCTTGCGAGATCGCTCTTCTCTGCGGCAGGTGTGTCGATGTCGATCGCTCCTGTCCGCAGCGTGATGGTTCGTGTCGCTTGCTCCCAATTGACATTGAGTCCGAGCTGTTCCGACACAAAGCGGAGGGGCACCATGACCCGACCCTGTTTGTTTTCGGCGGAAGCATCCAGAGGCACGCTTCCTTCGTTGACCAAGGCGTACGACTGGTTGACCGTCATCGACAGCACGGTGTTCTCTTTCAAAATCGTCGCAGTTTGTTTCTCTTGATCCCAGTAGACTTCAGCTCCCAGACTTTCGCTGATCACGCGCAGGGGAACCATGGTGACGTTTGCCTTGGGAAGTATGTAGGGAGCGACATCACTTTTGAGCTGCTGCCCGTCCAGAAAGATGCTGATCTCAGGAGTCGTCTGCGCCTGCACGGACAATCCCGGCACGGGCAGGCACAGCACGAACATGAGCAAAAGCGTAAACCATTTGCGCAACTTCATTTTGCGAATCCTCCGGCTAGTATAGTTTTGCCCGCAAAAGGGGAATTCTTCTAAAACGTTAGACGTTTATTATAGCGCTTTGTTTCGATAGAGGGGGAGGACAAAATGGATCAATTTCATAGATTTCAAAGGGCAGGAAGCTGCGGAACGGAACCACACAAGCCAATCGGGAATAGGCGAAGACAGCCTATGAGCCGCTGATCGCGATGCTGGACGGCATGGGCTACCGGCACCAGCGTGGTGAACCTGATTGGCCACAGCATGGGAGGGCTTGTGGCGCAGCTGTTCGTGCCGTGTGAGTTCATGCTCGTGAAAAACCGGGTGCTGGATGAGCTGAACAGCCGGATGGGGGTCATTTCCTCCGGGGGGATTCGGGTCACGCTGATCGCAGGCATCGGCCAACGCACCATTCATTATTTGCAAACAGTCCCTTCCTCCTCCCCTGACAGCTCGATTTGCCTGATGCTCCAGCCGATTTTCACCGCGACTGCCGCCAGCGCGATCGCCACGAGGACAAGCAGGCTGTTGCGCAGCCAGAGCGATTTTTGATAGGAAGGGATCTCCATGCGCTTTCCGCTCCTTTACAAAATGCCTGCAAAATCAGGGTCGAACGTATAGTGAGTGTCCACCTGTTTTTTCGTCGCGGCGTACAGCAGCTCCCAGCCGACTTCCTGGCCGTGCGTGCGGGCCAGTTTGGCGAGGCGCAGCAGCCGATCCCTGGGGATGTAATCGAGAAATTCGATGATCAGATCCTGGTACTGCTCGACGTACGGCTTCATGCGCAATGCCGCTCCGGCGACCTGACCGATCAGCTGCCCGCCGTTCTCCTGCAGCAGGATGTACGGCTTGTACCGTCTGACGTATTCGAGCACCGACTTTTTGACGAGCGACGGCTGTACCTTGACCACTTCGCGCAAATACTCGACGAAGTCTTTGTCGTAGGTGGAGGTGACGAGCGTATCGAGCTCCAGCTCCATGTCTTTGCGCAAAATGAAATGGTTGAGGAACATGATCTTGCGGATTTTGATCGTATCCGACTGAATGAAATGCCCGATCTCGCGGGTCTTTTCGTACGCTTCCTTGATGCGCCCCGCTTTGACGTCAGCACCGACGTCTTCGAGATGGCGCACGAGGGCTTGCCTGATCGCCGACTGCTCCTGGGTGATATAGGCCAAAAATTGCCCGTCCCTTTCATAGGAGCCGTATTTTTTTTGGATCAGGAAAAACAGGACGAGCAGCAGAAGACCGATGCCGCAGGCCGCCAGCAGCTGCGGGAGCGTCTTCGCGAAGAGGACAGCCAGGCTGACGAACAGGGCGAGCAGCAAGAAGCGGCTCTGCGCGTAGCGGTGAGTCACCGCTGCGGCGATGCTGCGGATCGGCTGGTATTCCCGGCCGCATTCGCCGCAATGCGTCTCCCACAGGACGTGATATGTATGACAGTGTTTGCAGGTCTGCAGGCGTTCGAAGGTGTGCGCGGTTTTGCGCGTCTTGCGGAACAGCACTCCGATTTTCTTTCTCATCGGCGTTTCCTCTTTTCATTCAGCAAGGCACAAAGCTGCTCATCGATGTCCTCGGTAGAGAGATTTCGCCGCTTCAGTCGAAGCAGCTTGAAGAAACGAACACCGAGCAGGAAAAAAGCTGCAGCGAGAAGGTTGTAAGTTACCATATTTTTCTCCCGTAATGGTTAGTGTCGAAATCTGTAACAAAGAAACAAGTTGTATCGTATTACGTATATAGAGGCAATAATCCAAGTCTTTTTGGCTGCGGCTACCTGAATACAGTGGTAATCGTGTCATAGTCTTCCTTTCTTTGCAATAGTTCGTAAATACTGTGCGTAGCGGAGGTTCTAAAGCATGATACGATTCAGCGTGTTGTGTCGATACGTTGTGTGTACAGCACTGCTGCTGGTCGCTGCAATCACGGGCACACAGCCAGGCTTTGCGCAAGCCGGCGGAAGCGGCAACATGGATGCCGTGCTGGTCGTGGACGTCAGCAACTCCATGACCCAAAGCGATAAAAACAAGGTAAGCAACGAAGCGATGAAAATGTTCGTGGACATGACGTCGATCGAGAAGAACAAGATCGGGGTCATCTCCTACACCGACAAGATCGAGCGGGAAAAGGCCTTGCTCGAAGTCAACTCGGAGCAGGACAAGAACGATATCAAAGCGTTTATCGACAGCCTGCATAAAGGGGCGTACACGGATATTTCCGTCGGAGTCACCGAAGCTGTCAAAATTCTCGATGCCGGACACGACCCGGCCAATGCGCCGATCATCGTGCTTCTGGCAGATGGCAACAACTACTTGAACGAAGCGGCGGGAGGCTCCCAGGCCCAGTCGGACAAGCGGCTGCAGGAAGCGGTAAAGGCAGCGAAGAGCAAGGGCTATCCGATCTGCACCATCGGCCTGAATGCGGACGGGCAGCTGAACCGGACGACGCTCCAGCAGATTGCGGCGGAGACGAACGGAAAGTTTTTCGAGACGAGCACAGCGGACAAGCTGCCACAGATTTTGAGCGAAATCTTTGCCAACCATCTCAAGCTGAAGGTCGTGCCGATCAAAAGCTTCACGTCAAACGGCCAAATCCAGGAAGTGCCCATCACGATCCCGAATGCCAATGTCCAGGAAGCGAACATCTCGATCATGTCGCAAAAATCGGTCGAGGTGAAGCTGTTCGACCCGGCGGGCAAAGAGGCAGCGATCCCGTCTGATCGGGTGCGACTCTCCCGTTCCAGCGCGTACACGATGATCAAGCTGGTCCGGCCGCAGCAGGGCGACTGGTCGCTGCAGGTGAAGGGCGTGCCCAAGGAACAGATCGATATCAACATGATCTACAACTACGATTTGCAGCTGGAGATGGAGCCGCTCAAGAAGCAGACCTTCCAGGCGGGCGATGTCGTTCCGGTGAAGGCGGCGCTGGTGAGCAACGGGCAAAAAGTGTCCAGCCCCGATCTGTACAAGCAGATGAAAGGGACGCTCATCGTCACCGACAAGACAGACAACCAGACGAGCACGGCGCCATTGACCAATACGGGCAGCGGATTTGAGGGAAGCTTCCAGATTCCCGCCGACCATCCGTTTGAACTGAAAATCAAGGCGGAGGATACCAGCTTTTACCGGGAGACGCAGCCTCTCGTCGTCGACGCCTTTTCTCCCGCCGGAGCAGGCCCGGCTGCCGGGGAACAGCCCAATAGCGGAGCAGATGCCGCAGAAAAGCCGTTTCCGTGGCTGATGGCCGCTGGCGGCGCGGTGATTCTTCTCATCTTGGCTGCGGTCGCGCTGTATGCGCTCTCGCTCTGGCGCAAGGCCAACAAAGGCTTTGCCGGACAGCTGACGATCGAGATCGTGGACGAGGATACGGGCGACAAATCCAATCCGCAGTACAAAAAGCTGAACAGCTTTAAAGGGAAAGTAAAGCTCCACCAGCTGCTGCAGCTGGCGCCGGAGTTTCAGGAGACGGATAAAGTCGTCTTCCTGCCGGGGAAAAATGACACGCTGATCATCGAGAACCGCTCGAGCTGCCGGATCGAAAAGGCTGGCCGCGTCCTCGACATGAGCCACGGCAAGGAACTGAAGAAAAACGACCGCATCAAAATATCACTGACCAGCGTCAACAAGTCCGTTTTTGTAGACTACATCGTCTAGGAGTGGAGCCATATGAAAGCAGTAGTGAGAGAACATATTCAGCAGTTGGACGTATCGCTCGGCGGAGGGATCGTCAGCGACAAGATTCGGGTAGACACGATCGACAACCCGATGCTCGTGATCGGCCTCGGCGGTACGGGGATCGATGCGCTGCTGCGTTTGAAGTACCAGGTGAACCGCCGCTTCAAGCTGCCGGTCGACCACCTGTCCAAGAAGCGCAAGGAAAAGCCGGACAACATCGAGTTCATCGCCTTTGAGACCAACGAGCACGACCGCAACAAGAAGTACAAAGGCATCGGGCTCGACCCTGTGACCGAATTTGTCCTGCTCTCCAATCCCGAGATCGGCGGCGTCCTGCAAAACCGCAGCATTCTGGAGCCGTGCATAACCGAGTGGCTTTCGCCGGAGCTGACGATCACCGACGGGATCAGCGGGGCGGCAGGCGTGCGGCAGGCTGGCCGCCTGCTCCTGTTTACGAAAATCACGCAGGTCGTGCAGACGATCGAGAAAAAAATCAAGATGCTGTGCGAAGGCACCAACAAAAAGCTGACCGTCTTTCTGCTGAGCGGCCTTTCCGGCGGGACCGGCAGCGGCTGCTTCCTCGACATCGCTTACATCGTGCGCGGGATTTTGGAGCGCGACTTCGGCAGCGCCGGGGTGGACAAGGTCAATACGCTCGGCTATCTGTTCACGCCGGACGTGAACCTGTCCAACAAGAGCCTCAGCTCGCACACGCGCGACTACATCATGAAAAACGGCTACGCGGCGCTGAAGGAACTGGATTACTGGATGAACGCGGACGAGCGGGGCGAGCGCTTCCGCCAGCAGTACGGCAATGTTCTGACCGTGCAATCGCCGATGCCGCCGTTCAACCTGTGCCATCTGATCTCCGCCACCAATCTCGAAGGCAAGGCGCTGGAGAATGCCTACGACTACTGCATGAACGTGACGGCGGAGAACATCACGAACTTCATGGCGAGCGAGGAAAAGCGCTCCGGCGAAGAGTTCGCGATCCACGACTATATCAGCAACATCCGCACGAACATCAACCAGATGCCGAAAGCGTACGCGGCCAACTACCAGTACAATGTCATCGGCGCATCGTCTGCGGTGCTGCCGATCGAGGAAATGACGACCTATCTGGCTTACCGCCTGTTCAAAAAAATGGAAAAGATGTTCACGGTAGCGCCGATGCAGGAGGATGCGGAGAAGTTCGCCCGCAAGCTCGGCATCGACCTCGACTCGATCTCCCGCAAGTTCGAGGAGCGTGTGCCGGAGCCGCTGCCCGGCTATGAAAACAGCGAGCGCATGAGCTACAGCAACGTCATCAGTCAGCAGGTCGTGAGCATCGACCACGAGCTGGAGCAGGGCTATCTGGCCAAGGCGCGGGAGCAGTACATCAAGGCCAAGAAGCAGCTGCCGGGCGAGCTGATTGGCGTGTTCGGCGACATGATCAAGCGGGTATTCCTGCATCCGCAGCAGGGCCCGTTCTACGCATCCCGCCTGATTCACTCGGACAAAGGCTTCTGCCTGGTGAAAATGATTCTGTCCTACGTAGAAAGCCTGAAGGCGAATCTGGAAAGCTTCCCGCGCGAGATCGAGGGTGCGCGCGAGACCGCCCAGGAAAAGCTCGGGGATGCCCGCAGCGCCTTCATTTCCAAGGAGAAAAAGAAAAACATCTACATCGATGCGAAGATCAACGAATACCAGCTGTTGGCCGACCAGGAGAAGCTGGAGCAGATGATCGAGTTCTACGAAGAGCTGCACCGCCTCTTGAACGCGGAAAACAACCGGATCTACAGCGTGTTTACGGAAGTGCTGAACGCGCTCAACCAGATTTTTGAAAAGAACGGCGACATCCTGATTGGCGGCGGCGAGGAGAGCGACCGCACCGGCAACAAGACGTACTACTGGAACATCGTCAATGTGCCGGATATCGCCAAGGTCATCGGAAACATCCTGGAGCAAAAGGATGCCGACGACCTGATCCGCGACTTCACGAGCGAGCTTTTGGAGCGCTCCGACCAATGGGTCAAAGAGCAGGAGCTGGACATCATCAGTTCGATCTCGGACTTTTTGTCGGAGAAGTTCGGCGAGCTGATCACCAAATCGATGGAGGACTTCCTGGTGATCAAATACGGCCAGGACGAGACGCTGGACCGCATCGTCGAGCGCAAGATCGCCAGCAAGCTGGATGACGAGGCGATCCCGGTATTCCATCTGAGCAACAATCTCGGCAACCTGCACTTCCCGTCCTGGGGCTTCGTCTCCGTGCCGCTGAAAGCGCCGGCGATCTTGAAAGGGATCAAAAACTACCAGGATACGGCGATCAGCGGTTCCCGCTTCACGGTAAAAGAGAGCGAGGTCAAAAACCGCATTTTCTGGCTGAACACCAAGAACGGGATTCCGCTGTTCGTCTACACGCCGCTGAAGGTGTACGAGGAAAGCTACGAACGCACCATCCTGGGGCGCGAGGGCATCGGCCGCCACCTGGTGCAGACGGAAACGAACAACTGGGCATACCTGCCGTCGCCGATCCCGGAAAAATCGTGGGGTGATACGTACCAAAACGCCCGGATCAAGGCGTACAACACAGGCGTCCGCCGTCTGTTCGACCAGGCGCTGGGCTTTGGCAGCATCCGGGAAAAAGGCAGCGACAGCAAGACCAGCAGCCGGTACGAGTGCATCATCACCCTGCCCTTTGACCTGGCAGCGTTTCTGGATGCGCGCGGATTGCCCAAAGACAGCGCCAGGCTGAGTCCGGGAGAAATCAAGCGCGTCCTCACCGAGCTGAAAGGCTTTAGGGAAAACGGGCTGGAGCAGGAGTTTACCCGCGATATTTTCGGCAGCATCAACGAGGAGATGGCCAAGGAAAACCTGATTCGCTATCCCGAGCTGATCCGCCTGATCGAAGAAGAAGTGCGCAAATACGAGGAAATCAAGCGCAAGATTGCCGAGCTGGAGCAAATCGTCAGCGCGATCCAGGGCGAGGAGGAGCTGATCACTCGCTTCATCGAGGCGCTGTACACCGGCGCCATCTGCAAGAAAGGCGCGCTCTACGTCTACGACAAGGACGAAGAGGAAGAGGCGTGGGACCCGTTCGTCAATCTGATGAAGGTCAACAAGCACGTGGAATTCGCCATCTTCGAGCAATTCCGCTCCCTCGACCCCAAGAAGCTGGCCCAGCTGAACCGCAAGGCCGCGAGACGCAGCGATGCCTTGACCGCAGCGGAAGACACCACCCCGCTGGTGGCAAGCCTCGACGAGATCGCGGCCGCTTTCCAGGAAACCAGGCAAAACCTGGAGTACGATCGCGACGAGTACGTGAACGGCGAGGAGCTGTACCGGTTTTACAAAAAAGTGTGGGCAAAAGTAAACGACATGCGCAAAACGCTGCAATAGGAAGCGGAGAATCACAGATTGGCGGGAGGAAGCATGAAGGATTTGATTGGAAGATTCGCAACCGAATACACTGCGGATTTGGAAGGACAACTGGATCGCGGACACGGACAGCGAAGCATTCAAAATCCCGTGCTGTTCCTCTTCATCGGGGACAAAAGCGTGGCGGCTCTGCAGTCCGTCTGCAAAATCAACGAACGGAAGTGGCAGAACAGCCAGGGCGTTCTCTACGTGCACGCGTACAACGCGGAGACGTGGGAGCACCCGCAGGTCTGCAGCTGCCGCCTGTCAGAGCAGGAAGCAAACCGGCAGACGATGCGAGCCGACATGTACGAACGATGGCTGCAGGATGAATCGCGCATCATGGAGATCAACAAGTTCATGAAGCAGGTCAGCATCCGGGTCGCGGAGTCGTGCAGGCTGTTTGCTTCCTTTCAGCCAGTCAATATCGCCGTGGTGACGCGCGCAGACGATCCGGCCAATGTGCTGTTGCCGGAGCTGACCCTTTTGCTGAAAAGCTATCTGCAGGAGATGTTCAAAAATGTCTCCGCTGATCTGTACGTGCTGCTGCAGGAAAAAAGCGACGGGGAAGGCTTCGGCTTTTCCTCCGCGCTCGGGGTCCAGTTTCTGGAAGAGGTCGGCCAGTACCAGCGCGGCGATTACCGCTGCCGCGTCGACCAGATGGTGACGGAGGACGGAATCAGGCTGCCTGCCCTGGATGTGCAGGGGCCGCTGTTCTCGCTCGTCTATCTGCTCAGCGACAAGACGGAGCAGGGGCTGTTTTTGGACGGCGGTCTGGCGGAAAATGACGAGCTGATCAGCAATCTGGTTCTGTTGAACAACAAAGAGACGGAGCCGGACGGCGACGGCGAGGGCTACAACAAGCTGCAGTTTATGCGCAGCATCTCGGCAGACAGCGGGACAGCCGCTTTTGCCTCGGCCGGACTGTCCAAGGTGAAGCGCCCGACGCACGCGATCGCCCTGACTGTGCTGGCGGCCGTATTCGACCGCTTTTGGCAGCGGCTGCAGGAGGGCGACACCGTGCCGAAGACGAAAGCGCGGGAAAAGCTCGGTTTGACCGCTCGTGACTTGCAGCGGGCTGTCAGCAGCCTGCTGCCCGATGACGGCTCCCTGGCTGAAATGAATGGCCTGATGACCTCGGGAGTCAGCTACAGCGAGTTGTGCGGCATGAACCTGCGGGAGGCGGAGCTGGCGCTGTTTGACGGCAGCAGCCAGAGCTTTTTCGAAACCCGCTTTGCGCGGCCGGCCCGCGTGCAGCTGGACGGCCTGATGGGCAGCCAATCGCTTGCCCGCCTGATTGCGCAGGAAATCATGGACGACGAGCGCTACGGCCTCTATGCGGCTTATCAGCTGACAGCCGAGCTGGGCAGCGGAGCGAACCTCCTCGACGAGCTGCGCACGGGAATCAAGGAAACGCAGAAGCAGCTGGAGCAGGCAAAGGCAAAGCTGGATGAGCTCTACCAGCAGCGAGTCGATCAGCAGGAGGTGCGGGTAGGGGGATTTTTCACGCGGGACAGGGAGCGCGTGAGGAGCTTCGTCCGCCATCTGCTCGCCAAGGTGTACGGCAAAAAGGCGGAGATTCTCGAATGGGAGCTGACGCTGCAGCTGCTCCTGGACAACGAGCGGCAGGCAAAGGAGCTGCACAGACGGCTGCGCGAGCAAGTGGAGCAGCTGGAAGGGCTGCAAAAACAGCTGAGGGCCATCGCCCAAAAAAGCGTCCGCGATGCAGCCGATTACTTGGGCAGGAACATGGATGAATATTACGAGGCGGTCGTCACGGAGACGATCCGCTCCCTGGAGGAGCAGCGCGGCGACGGGTTTTTTCTGGACGCACGGTACATCGGCAGCGGCTCGCTCCTGTTTCAGCACGGCGTATCCGGCTTGCTGGAGCGGCTCTGCGCCTTTTGCCGGACGGAGATCCTGACCCGCTCGCCGTTTGCCTTGTCCTTTGAGGCGGAGCTGCTGGCGCGAGCGAACGTCGCAGCTGCCTACGACAACCGGACGGTCTTGACGAAAGAGGACTTGTTCCAGGATCTGTCCGCTGTGCTGGAAGAGCGGGCAGCGGTGCATATCGAGGTCTTTCATTTCCTGCAAAAGCACCGTTACGAAGAAAAATACTGGTTTGCCGATGTCCGCAACGACTTCGTCCAGTACGTTCTGCGCGAGGCGGAAGGCACGAGGACCTACAAGCAGGGCTGCATTCACGAAGCGCGAAAGAGCGGCATTGAAAAATGGAACCTGATGGGTGGATTTGGCCTGGAAGACTTGATGTATTACCGGAACAACAAGAAATACCATTCTTCCTATATGGAAAATGGATACGTCTTTCACCGCCAAGGAAAGGTGGAATTGTCATGAGTCAAAGAAAGCTCAGCCTGCTCATGGTCGTGTGCAGCCTGATCGGCGGGGTGATCGGATTTGCGGTGGGGGAAGCGATTCTGTCCCGTCTGTCCAGCGAGCTGCCGCAATGGCTCTTGATGGGTCTGTACTTCGGGCAATACGCCCTGTTCGTCGGGCTGATGTGTCTCGTCGCCGAGATGATCTCCCCCCGCCTGAACGGATCGGGCTGGAAACAGCGCTACGTGGGCGAGTCGTGGAAGATGCTGGTGCCGAGCACACTGGTCATGGTCGGAGTAGCTGCCATGCTGCTGCAGCTTCTGTACGGCTTTTCCTATCAGCGGGCGAGCAGCACGGACAACATCGTACTGCTGCTGGATACGTCGGACAGCATGAGACAGACCGACCCGAACAACCAGTTGTTTCAGGCGGCAGCCGACGTGGTTCGCAAAATGGACAGCGACATGCAAATTGCAGTCATTACGTTTAATAGTCATGCCGAAGTGCTACAGCCGCTCGTCCAGCTGCGCGACCAGGGAATCAAGGATACGGTCATCGCCAAACTGCAGAACCACCCGGGCCCCAGCGGCGGCACCCAGATTGATGAGGCGCTGCAGGCGGCGCTGGATCAGCTGCGGGCGTCCGGACAGCTGAATCCGAGCAGCACCGTGGTGCTCATGTCGGACGGCTACAGCAATGTCGATTTGCAGACGGCGACGGAGCCGTTCAAGCAAGCAGGCCTGCCCGTTCACACAGTAGGCATGAGCCAGGTGGATGCGGATGCGACTTACCTGCTGCAGCGGATCGCCGAGAAGACAGGCGGCACGTATTTCAATGTCGATCACGCGGATGAGCTGTCCGGTATCTTTGGGCAAATCTACGACCTGAGCCGCCAGGACCGCAATTTCGTCACCGAACGGACGGGTGCCGCAGCCGACAGCGCTTTTTACGCGACTTGCAGAGTCATCGGCCTGCTGATCATCGGGGCGCTGCTCGGCTTGGCGTTGGGGCTGATTTTTGACAACCGGCATCTGGCCAAAAGCTTCACGATCGGCGGCGCGGTCGCCGGTCTGCTCGCCGGTCTGCTGCTGGAGTCTGCGCTCACTTCGGCGGACTGGCTCGACACGACGATCCGGCTATGTGCCTGCGCCTTGATGGCTGTGGTGATGACGCTGTTCACCCTGTTCATTCCCGCATCGACAAGCGGCGGACAGTCGTCATTCGCGAGCCGGTTGGGACGGGGAAAGCGTGCAGCGGAGCAGCAGCGGGAGTCGGGCAATCGCATTAGCAAACGTTTCGATCTGTAGAGTAGGAGCATGATGCAGGATGATCAAGTGGGAAGAGACTACGGAGCTCGCCATCAAGGATGTCGTCTGCCAGCTGCAGGAAGGCGAGTATGTGATCAATTGGCATTGGGCAGAGGGAGTCCCGTGCGTGTACGTCCACCGGTCCGGCTATGACGAGCCGTTCGATGTGAACCGGATCGATGACGAGGCCGCGTTCAAGCTCTACACGCGGGAGGAATACAAGGCAAACAAAGGCTTGCGGGAGAAAAACGAGGGCATCGGCCGCTACACCTACCGCATTTTTCCGTGCCGGCTGGAAAATGGCAAGCCCGTCATGCTCGTGCCGGCGGGCGAGGCGCACATCGTCCACGTCCGCACCGGGAAGGCCAAGATTTATTACTCCTTCAAGCGGGGGCGCAGCTGGTTTAGCCCGTACCAGTCCTTGCAGATTCGCATCTTTTCCGAGATTCCGGTCCCCAAGGACGTCCTCTGCTACGTCAAAAAGGAAGGCTCGCCTCCCACGGCCAAGGATGACGGCACACAGTACGCCTTTATTCGCGATCTGCAGGCGGGTGTCAATCTGCTGCCGGAAATCGAGATCCGAAAAAAGGACGTCATCCGCCTCTTTTTTACAGACGGAAAAAAATACGGGGAATGGTACGAACTGATTCCCGAATGAGGAGGGGAGCGACATGCTGACCTTTTTGAAAAGCATGTTTGAAAAGAAACAGCCGGCCAAGGAACGCCTTCCGTTTTACGATATCGTCTGCCCGTACTGCTTCGCCAAATACGCGCCCGATCAGGTCGTATTCCGTGCCGCCCATCACCGCGAGGACGATGAGGACTACGCGCTGCAGGAGGACGAGCTGTTGAACCGGTACCGGGACAAATTCGGGCTGGACGCCATCGACGATCTGGAGGCCGTGATCGATCCGGAGACGATTCCGGAGGAGAGCCGCCTGTATGTGGACAACGTCCTGGCCGGCGTGACGGACCGCTACGGCGTCGTCTCCAAGCGCAGGCTTTGCCCGAAGTGCCACAACGAGCTGCCGATCACGGCGGGCAAGGCGCCGAGCAACATCATCTCGATCGTCGGTGCGTCGCAGGTCGGCAAATCCGTCTACATGACGTCGCTGATCCATACCTTGCAGAACACGACGGCCAATCATTTCCATGCCGCGTGCATGCCGCTCAATGCGCAAATCAGCCGGAAGTTCCGGGAAAACTATGAGGCTCCGCTGTTCGAGCGCGGTCAGCTGCTCGACTCGACGCAAAAGGAAAAGCGTCAGGAGCCGTTCATCTTTCAGTTCATCTTCAAAGACAGCGACAAAGCCCCGCTCATCCTCGTCTTTTTCGACGTGGCGGGCGAGGGCATGGTCGATCGCGAGTATTTGGAGCTGTACGCGGCGCACGTGAAAAACTCGTCCGGCATCCTGTTCCTCGTCGATCCCCTGCAAATCAGGACGATCCGCGACCGGGTCATGCTGCGCGCCGGTGACGAGCCGGGAGAGTTCACCGCCCGCTACGACGAGCCGCGCGAGGTCGTCATCACGCTGTTCGAGAACTTTATCGGCTATCAGCAGGGAAGCAAGACGGACATTCCCACCGCTGTCGTCCTGACCAAAAGCGACATGCTGCATTTGATCAAGGAGGACGATGGCGAGTACATCAAGTCCAACAGCAACGTTTTCCGCAATTTCGTGCACAAAGAGTATTTGAACACGGCGGAATTCGAGAACATCAACGGGGAGGTCAGCCGCTTCATCGAAAAGGTGGATCGCCCGTTCAAGGACGCGCTGGAGGTCTACTTTACCAATACGGCCTACTTCGCCGTCTCTGCGCTGGGCAGCAACCCGATCAACCAGAAAGTGAGCGGAGTCGTCACGCCGATCCGCGTCGATGAGCCGTTTATCTGGCTCATGCAGCAGCTGGACTACATCGAGGGGAGAGAGCGATAGTGAACCGTCAGCCCATCATGCAGCAATATTACACCCGCGGGCGACAGGGGATATTCCGTTCCAACGAAGGCTACGATACGGTCGCCAAATCGCCTGGACTGGACGACGCGTTCATCAAGAAGACGCTCCACCCTTTTTGCGTCTACGACGCGCCGCGCCTGCTGCAGGAGCGGGCAGAAAGCGAGCCGGCGCTCTATCCGGAAGCCTTCGTCTCCTTTCGCGCGGAATCAGGAGAGCTGGTCGTCGGGCGCAGCGTATTTGTCGGGGCCGACTTTACGGGCCAGCGCAACACGTTCTTCAGCCACAACTACGTCATCCCCGCAGCGAGACGCGATGAGTTCATCAAGGACCCGAACAAGCTTTTCGGGCTGAAAGTCTTTGCGGACCATCACGACGAAGCGGCAGGCAAGGAGCTGCCTGTGCTGGACGAGCTTTCTGTCCAGGCGGCCTTCACCCAGGACCGCAGACAGTGGCTGGGCGGCATCGGCATCGATGAAAGGAGCTTCAAGCAGCTGCTGTACGCCATAATGACGTCGCTCTCGTCCAAGCGAAAAGTTTACATCAGCCTGGATGGAGAACCGAGGGACGCGGCTGCGGATGGACGCAAGCTGCTTGAGATTTTGTACAGCTGCCTGCCGTATGAAATGCGCAGGCATTTTGGCTTTCTCACCTACAGCAGCGAACCGCAGAGCAAGAAGCACATTCATGCCATGTTCGTGGAAAAAGGGAGCATCCGGGCTGGAGCACAAATCACGGAAAAGGACCTCCTGTTCGATTTGGCGAACCGGCGCATTTGGCAGGTCGACGCGCTGAAGGGGGTGCACGCCTACCTCGATTTCGCCTGGGAGCATGTGAATGAGCCGCGGCTGCTTGCGGCGTTCCACGATTTTTGCGAAGAAGTGCTGGCAGGTGCCGACACGGCTTTTCTGCTGCGGATGGCGACCTACTACGAGCTGTGCGCCCTGTACGGGATCGAAAGCGGGCATATGGCTGTCTACACGCAGAACCGCGCAGGCATCTGGCAAGTGCTCCAGCATTATTTGAGCCAGAAGCAGCTGGAGGACAAATCGCGCTTGCTCCGGCTGCGGGATGTGCTGTTTCGTCTGGAGGCAAAGTCTCTCGAGGCGAAAAAACTGCCGGATAACGAGACTGTCGGGCAAATGCTCGCCGCGTACCGTGCGTTTCCGACAGAGCGAGTCGCAAGCGAACTGGCCGCCTTTCTGATCGATCTCCTGCTGAAAGCAAAAGCGGCGCGGCAAAGCGCCTATGTGGCGGAGGTCTACCGGCAGCTGTCGGCTTGGCGCGAGCTGTTTGCCTATTTGATGCGCAGCGTGTTCGGCTACAAGCAAGTCGTCAAGCCGCTGTTTGAGGACTATCTCGCGGAGCGCCTGGCATCCTTTTCGCAGATCGGCCAGCTGCTGCAGGAAATCGGGTTCTGGTCGGAGACGGCTCCGCCCGCTTTGCGCAATCCGTTCTTTATGACTGTCACGCGGGAAAAAGCGCTCAGCCTGTTTGCGCGCGAACAGCAAAAGCTGCAAGCCGTGCTGCACATGCACGATTTCTTCGAGCGGCAGGACGGCCTGGGCGGATATGCGGACGAGCTGCTGGACGAGCTGGACAAGTCCTTGCTCAAGCAGATCGCGCTGGACAGCTTGGCGTGGGAAGACTTTGGCAGGATCATGACCCTCCTGGAGGAAAAGCCGCAGACGTTCCTTGGCGAGCTGGATTTGCAGAGCAGGCAAAAGCTCGAGCACATCAGCCAGATGGCGGCTTTGGCCGGGAGTCGGGAAGGAGTGCCCTCGCCCGAGTCGTTTTTCCGTCAGTGGGATGACAGGGAGATCGCCATCCAGCAGAAGCTGATCGCCGGCCTGCTGGAGCGGCCGGTGGAGCCAGACCGCTTTCCGCTCGTCGCCCTCGTTTTTTATCGGACCGGGCTGCCAGGGAAGGATTCCTTTGCGTATGCAGACATGCTGCGGTACGTCGCAGATAGCGGCGGAGAGGAGGCCGTCCATTCCTTCGTCCGGTGGAGCATGACGCAGCGCATGTTTTTCACAGGCAAATGCATCTCGTCCGGCTATCGTCAGGCGCTCAAAGCTCTGCTGCTCGAAGGCAGAGGCAGAAGGCTGCGGGAAAAGGAAGGGAAAAAGCGCTGGTTTTCCGTTCGCCATGCCGACTTCCGCAAGCTGCTGGAGGAAGTGCGCAGCGAGACGGCGAGTCCGCTCCTGAAGCTGTTTCAACGAAAGCCGACGGCCCTGCTGAGCGTCTTCCTGCTGGTTGCGGCAGGGGCAGTGGTGAGCTTTTTTCTGCTGATGCCTGATTCGGCGCCTGCCCTGCCTCCTTCCTCTGATGGAGCAGAGACGGCAAAGCCGCGGCCGGTCGAACCAGTCGAGTTCGTCCCGGCCTATCAGCTTATGATCGAGCCGCAGATCCATCCGGTGAACGATCTGCAGTAATCCGATGCTGACAAAGATACACCATGGAAGCAGGAAAGCCCAATTCTCGGCTTGTCCGAGGGGCCGTTCATCTGATACGATGAGGGACGTGTAGCATCCTGGCGCGGGAAGCGGCCAGGGTGCTTTTCCTTGTACGATCAAGTTTTTCACATGCGGGAGCAGATCTTGATGGAGGGATCGGGATTAACCGGAAATTCGCTGATCCTCTGGGGTGGGAATATAGTATTTTTCCAATGTTTTGTCGACGCCTGTCCAGGCAGCGAGCTTGGCCAACACGCCAAAAATCGCCTTCTGCAGGGAGAGCGGCAGATAAGGGACGTAAAAAGCGCCCATTTGGAAGAGAGGACCCAGCAGCAAAATGTTTTTCGGCAGGTACTGCTTCAGAAACGGCATGTAAAAGCTCCGGTCATCCGTGTCCAGGCCGTAGCCGCAGCGGACGAACGCCTCGAATTGTCCGGCAGGTCTGATCTCTACGTTAAAGCTGACCAACTCATTGGTGTTATTGTGGAAGAAGTGAGACTTGTCCAACGGTGCGATGGCCTGGTCCCCTTTCTGCAGGGTGATTTTTTTTCCGTCGACAGTGAGGTCTAATTTGCCGTTCACACCTTCAAAGGTTTCCACAAGTTCGGTATGATAGTGTAAGAATATTCCAATATTGGGAGGAAGATCGGTTCGGAATAACAGGTACTCCCCATTCGTTTCCTCGGTGGTTTTGAGAAAAGTGACGCTTTCCCCGTTATGGGGATTTCCAACGGTGCGGCTTAAATTGGACATGGCTGTTCCTCCCGATTCGTTATTTCGATGCTTGGCATTTTGTGTCAGAATATAGTTTAAATATAGATGATTCGAACGCAACGAACAATATCGTTTGTGACCAAAGGCCTATCAAAATGGAGTGAAAAAAGAATGAGCGGAAAGCTGTCAGTTCCTGGCTACAGGAATGTCGAATTCGTCTCAAATCATGTAAATATGGGTATCTACCGCGGATTCAGGATCGTGGACAATCTTCCGGTCATCATCAAGACACCGCAGAAGGGGATCCCCCGCAACGAATCGATCTGGAAGCTGAAGCACGAATTCCGGATGCTGGAATCCATCCAATCAAAAGCGGTCGAATCCGTCGTAGAGCTCGTTCACAATGATCGGGAGACGCTGCTCATTACAGAAGATTTCGGTGGCTTGCCGCTCTCCAGTTTGCTGAAAATGCGACAGCTGTCGAGCGAGGAGATTCTCTCCATGTCTTTGGCTGTTGCGGAGGGCATGAAGGATATTCACCAGTGCCGCGTCGTCCACAAAGACATCAATCCCATGAACATATTGGTTCGTCTCGATCCTTTTGAAGTCAAGCTCGTCAATTTCGGCTTATCTACACGCCTCTATCAGGAATACCAGCGCGCGATCAACCCCAAAGAGTGGCAGGGGAATTTGCGCTACATCTCACCGGAGCAGACCGGGAGAATGAATCGGACGGTCGATTACCGCTCGGATTTCTATTCATTTGGAATCACGCTTTATGAGATGCTCACGGGAAAACCGCCGTTTTTGTCCATGGACGCGCTGGAACTCGTGCACGCCCATATGGCCCGGAAGCCCATTCCTCCCGGCAAGAGCCACCCTTCCATTCCTGCCGTGCTCTCTGATCTCGTAATGAAGTGCCTCTCCAAAAACGTGGAAGACCGCTATCTGGGCAGTACCGGGCTCATCGCCGATCTGCAGCTTTGCCTGGCGAATCTGCAGGAAGATGGGTTCATTCCACCGTTTTCGCTGGGGAAGCATGACCGCACCGATCAATTGCACCTTTCCGAAAAGCTGTACGGCCGGGAACCGGAATTGGCGCTGTTGACCGAAGCGTTCGAGCAAATCAGCGACGGTGCCACGCGCCTGGTGATGCTGAGCGGGAGTGCAGGCGTAGGCAAATCGGCCTTGGTCAGGGAAGCGCAAAAGACTTTTCTGCAAGGCCGAGGGCGCTTTATTTCGGGAAAGTTTGACCAGTTCAAGCAGAGCGTGCCGTATTCCGCCATTTTGTTGGCCTTTCAGGATTTGATCCGGCAAATATTGGCGGGCAATGACCGGGAGCTGCACATGTGGCGGGAAACGATCACGGAAGCTTTGCAAGGAATGGGTCAGGTGATTGTCGATGTCATTCCGCAGCTGGAGATGATTATCGGCCAGCAGCCCGCCGTTCCGGAGCTGCCTGCCACGGAAGCCAAGAACCGCTTTCAAATGGCGATGCAGCGGTTCGTGCGCATTTGGGCCAAGCCGGAGCATCCGCTCGTCCTGTTTTTGGACGACCTGCAGTGGGCGGACCCTTCGTCGCTGTTTCTGATCCGGGAAATGATCGGGGATCTTCAGGTGAGCCACTTCTTATTGCTGTGCTCTTATCGGGAGAGCGAAAGCAGCCAGCTGAATCCGCTGTTGACGTCGCTGATCGAGCAGGGGAGCCAGAACCGGATCTTGCGTCAGCTGTCCCTGCATCCCTTGAAGGTGGGAGAGGTCGCCCAATTGCTGGCCGATTCCATCCGGGTAGAGCCGCAGGCGACGCAGCCGCAGGCGCTCATCGTGCACAAGAAAACAGCCGGGAACCCGTTTTATACCCGCCAGTTTGTGAAATCTTTGTACGACAAAGGCTTGCTGAAATACGAGCTGGACAAAGGTCGCTGGACGTGGCAGCTGAAAGACATCGAGAAGCTTGGGGCAGCGGAAAATGTCGCCGATTTTTTGGTCGAGCGGATTCGGCTCTTGCCGTTGCTGACCCAAAAGCTGCTGGCGTACGCCGCATGCCTGGGGAACCACTTCTATTTGCACACGGTGGCACGGGCGCGAAATCAAAAAGAAGCGGAAACCATTCGCCACATCTGGCCGGCAGTCGAGGAAGGGCTGCTCTATCCCTTGGATGGCAACAGTTATTTGACGTATGCGGCGCTGGAGGAAGAAGACTCCGCGGTCCATACGAAAATCCACTTCACGTTTTTGCACGACCGCATCCAGCAGGCGGCCTATTCCCTGTTGTCTGAGGTCGAACGAAAAATGGCTCACCTGAAGCTGGGCAGGCGCATGTGGGAGCTGGCCGATTTCTATGCGTCGTCGCTCCTGTTCGAAGTGTGCAACCACATGTATCTGGGAGCGGAACTGATCGACGACCAGCAGGAAAGATTGCAGGTGGCGCACTGTCATTTGCTTGCCGGTCAGCGGGCCAAGCTGTCGACGGCCTTTGACGCGGCCCTGAAGTTTTTCCGGCAGGGGACCGAGGTGCTGCGGGAAGACGGCTGGACAGCCAACCGCCAGCTGGCAGTGGAGCTGTACACCATGAGGGCGGAAGCGGAGTATTTGTGCAACCACTTCGATACGGCCGAGTCGCTGTTTGCGCTCGTCAAGCAATATGCCAAAACCAATACCGAGCAGGCGCGCATTCTGGAAATCCAGGTGCATATGTACACCAGTCTCGCGAAGTTTCCGCTCGTCGTCGAGATCGCCAATCAGGCCCTGCAATTGCTCGGCGTCCACATTCCGGCCAAGCCTGGGAAGCTGGACATTCTCAAAGAGATGTGGCAGATCAGACGGAAGCTCAAAGGGCGCAAAGCAGACGAGCTGCTCTACATGCCCAATGTGCCGGATGAAAACTACCGGATGGCCATGAACATCATCAGCCACGCCGGCCCTTCCTCTTACTTTGTAGACATGAACTGGTTTGCCTTGACCATCCTGCGCGTGCTCCACCTCTCGCTCGTGCACGGCAATGACGTGGCCTCGGCCAACGGCTATACCGGATACGGAATCGTACAGGCCACCCAGTTTGGCCAATATCAGGAAGGGTACGATTACGGCCAGCTTGCCTGCAGCGTCGCGGAGAGCTTCCATGATCCGATCGCGATGACCAAGGCGTACGGCGCTTTTGCCATTATGATCAACCATTGGCGCGACCATGCCAGAGCGAACATTCCGTTGTTGAAAAAGGCGATCCAGTACGGGCTGGAGAGCGGAGGCAACATCTACGTCGCCTATAATGCCCACGGATTGCTGGAGGCGATGCTGTTCTGCGGCTCCCCGATCGAGGAATTGCATCAGCAGATCGGGCAGTATGCGGATCTGATTCGCCAGCTCAAGGTCGTCGATCACGACGATCGCCTCTTGCTGCTGAAGCAGGCCTTGCACTGCCTGACGACGGTGCAGCAGGATGACCAGACCGCTTTTGGTGCGGAGGGCTTCGATGAGGAGGCGTATGTCAAAGCGTTGCGGACGGATGGCACCAACTACAAACGGTACATGTACCACTACTACAAATCGATGGTGAGCTTGACGTACGGCCACTATCGGGAAGCCGCTGAGATGACGATCGAAGCCGAGCAGTGGATGGAGACGGTCAGCGGACAGCTGCTAGTCTGCGAGCACGTCTTTATGCAGACGCTGGCGTTGACGGGGCTCTACCCGCGCGCCAGCTGGTCCGACAGGCGCAAATACGCGCAGAAAATCAAAAAGAACTTGAGGCAGATGAAGACGTGGGCCGCGAATTGCGTGGAAAACTTCCAGCACAAATACTTGCTGATGCGGGCGGAGTGGACCCGCATATCGGGGGATGCGCAGGCGGCGACAGCCTACTACGAGCAAGCCATTCAGTCCGCCAAGAAAAATGGGTTTTTGCAAAACGAAGCGATCGCCTATGAGCTGGCTGCCAAGCATTTTCTCCGTCTAGGCATGAATACGGTCGCCAGAGTCTACATGTCCGAAGCCCATTTTGCCTACATGGAATGGGGCGCGGTCGCCAAAGCCAAGGAACTGGAGGAAAGGCACCTCATTTTTCTGGAGCAGATCGACAGCCATTCGGCAGGTGCGGAAATGACGGGAGCAGGGAATCCCGACATGGTAGACCTCATGACCGTCATCAAAGCTTCGCAGACGATCGCGAGCGAAATCAGGCTGGACCGGCTGCTCGGTACCATGCTGCGCACCGTCATGAGCAATGCGGGCGCACAGCGGGGCTTTATCATCCTGAAAAAGGAGAGCGAGTGGTTCATTGAAGCCGCTGGCAGCATCGACGAAGACATCGAGATTCTGCAATCGCTCCCGTACGAGCAGGGCGGCCTGCTGTCCGTCGCAACCGTGAATTACGTCATGCGCACCGAGGAGATGCTGGTCCTCCACGAGGCTTATGTCGAGGCCGTGTTCTTCAAGGACCCGTACATCGCCAAAAACATGCCGAAGTCGATTCTGTGCGCCCCTCTGTGGCAGCAAGGGAAAATGGCAGGCGTGGTCTATCTCGAGAACAACGAGTCCACGCATGTGTTCAACCAGGGACGGACAGAACTGCTGCGGCTCCTGTTCTCGCAGATTGCGACCTTTATCGAAAACGCCCGGCTGTACCATCAGCTGGAGCAGTGGAATCACTCGCTGGAGAGAATGGTCGCGGAGCGGACCGACGAAATCGATTCGCTGCTGCGGGCCAATAAAAACTTGCTGAACAACGTCGGACAGGGCTTCATGTCGTTTGGAAAAGACTTGAAAATCCACTCCGAGTACAGCAGGGAGTGCGTCCGTATTTTCGGCAAGGAGCCGGCCGGTCTCTTTGTCGCGGAATTGCTGTATCCCGACAGCAAGGAAGACCAGGAGATCATCGAATCGCTGCTGCACAAGTATTTCGGACTGGAAAACCTAGGGCAGCGAGAACTGTACCTCAGTCTGTTTCCTACGGAGATTACCGTGAATCAGCTGCCGTTAAGGCTGGAATGCAAGCCGATCAATGAGGGCCGCGGGGAAAATTCCAGCGAGCTGATGCTCATTTTGACGGACCTGAGTGAACAGCGGGCGTTGGAGGGGAAGATGGAACAGGAATGGCAGAGCCTGAAAATGGCCGTGTCCGTAGCGATTGGCCTCGATCTGTTCCAAACGGTTCTGCATAGCTACACCACGTTCACGACGACCGAGTGGAAGCGCATCTGGGCAGACGAAAGCGAGCCGGCCCAGCGACTCTACCAAATGATCAACCGCCTGCATCAATTCAAAGGCGACTTTAGTCAATTCTATTTGATTCATACACCGGTACGGCTGCATGAGCTGGAATCCAGACTGTCCGCCATGGCCAAGCAGACAGCGGGTGACGCGCCGCTCGAGAGCGAGATCCAAAGCGGGATCGATTCGATTCGTTCTGCCATCCATCTCGATTTGGACATGGTCAGACAACAGCTGGGCGAAGATTTTTTGGAGACGAAGGAGCAGAAGGTTTCCTTTACTGCAGATCGCTGGGGTGCCTTCTCCGACCAGTTGACCTCGTTTTTGCAGAAGGAAGGGCATAGTCAACTGCTGCAATCGTTTGAACAGCTGCACAATCGTCCGATCACAGAGATGCTGTCCCGGTACGGCGACTACGTGACGAAGGTGTCTGCCCGCATGGAGAAGCGGGTGTACCCTCTGCAGATCGAAGCGGATGACATCTGGATCAACCCCGAGCGATTCGCTGCCTTTTCCAGGAGCTTGATTCATGTATTCAGCAACGCGCTGGATCACGGAATCGAGCAAGAGGAGGAGCGCCTGGCGCAAAACAAGGAGAGATGGGGCACCATCCGCTGTCAGGCAAAGCGGGAAGGAGACATGCTGCTTTTGATCATCTCCGACGATGGCAAAGGCGTTGATCTGGATCGCCTCAAAATGGTGGGGATGGAAAGAGGGTGGCATGACAAGCGGAGCGACCAGGATTGTCTCAACATCGTGTTTGCAGAGAATGTCAGCACGAAGAGAGAGCAGCTCAGCGAATGGTCAGGCAGGGGAGTCGGCCTGACGATCGTCAAGCAGGAGGTGGAGCGGCTGGGCGGAACGGTGGAAATCAGCACGCGCAATGGCAGAGGCACCCGCTTTCAGTTTCGCATTCCGCTGGAAGAAAAACAGACCTACTTGCAGCGCACATAAAAAACCCTTTCCGAATGTTTAGGCAAGGGCATTTTCGATCGCAACCAGCAGTTTCTCCTCGTTGATTGGCTTGATGATGTTACCACACGATCACGGAAGTCAGCTTGTTTGCGTTTTTGCCCTCCCGCTCCACGAAGCTTGCGCCGCCCGTCCAAACGGCACACACTCAGCCGCATGAAAAGGAAGCCGGGAATCTCCGCCTGTTTTCGCTGACCTGGCCCATTTTCCTGGGGCTGTTTTTATTTACGCTGATCGGCATTACCGATACGTTCATGCTCAGCGGCGTGTCCGATCAGGCAGTAGCCGCTGTCGGCGCGGCCAATCAGTTTGTCTTTATCGCGATCCTCATACTGGAGGTCATCGGAACTCCTACGTGCGCAAAATTTGCCGGGTCGGGATTCCGTCCGCGTTTGAACAGTTGACCTACCAGGGCTGTCAGTCCGTCTTTTTGTACGACGTCACCTTTTTGGGTGCTGCCTCTCTCGCGTCCAGGCAGTACATGCTCAATATTTCCACGTTTATTTACTTGTCCAGCATGGCGATCGGGATGGGAACAGCGATCATCACAGGCCGGCTCGTGGGGGCGGGCAGACAGGAGGAAGCGTACGGGCGCGTCTGGAAGAGCCTGAGCTGGGGACTGCTCTGTACGGTGCTCATCAATCTGGTCGTGATCGTCTTCCGGGAGCCGATCCTGGGCTTGTTCACCAAGGATCCGGAGACTCCTTGCGGGCGGCTGGCGACGCCAAGCTCCCCGTGTACATGGGACTGATCTCGATGGTGGGAGTGAGCCTGCCGCTGGGGTATTTCCTGGCGTTCCATGCCCAGCTCGGCCTGGCAGGCGTGTGGCTGGCAGTAGCTGTAGACGAATGGATTCGCGGGATTGTCATGTTCTTCCGCTGGCGCAGCCGGGCGTGGGAGCGCAAAAGTCTCGTCGACCACTCTTGACGGAAAAAGGGCGCAAGCCAGAACGGGTGGCGAAAATAATTTAGCCGACTAATAAAAAAATGCTTTAATCGTCCATAAAGAAATGCTAATATAGCATTTGTGGATGCAATTGAGAATGAATCTCTTTATTAATAATGATTGGCATAGCTATAACTGCAGCAAACACAGAATAAGCTCTGGATGGGGAAAAGTAGGGAAAACGATGAAGAAAAGATATTTGGTTGTCGCACTCATCCTGTTGTCGATCGTTTCCTTGTTTATCGGTGTGAAGGACATTTCCCCTCTGGAGCTGTTCGACCTCACCGAGGAGAAGACACAGGTCATGTGGATTGCTCGCGTCCCACGATTGATCAGCATCATCATCGCGGGAGTCAGCATGAGTATCGTCGGTCTGATCATGCAACAATTGACTCGGAACAAGTTTGTATCACCCACGACAGCCGGTACAGAAGATTCTGTCCGATTCGGAATCCTGGTTGCCTTGATGCTGTTTCCCAATGCCAGCCCGCTGCTGAAATTGCTTGTGGCATTCGTCTTCGCGCTGCTGGGCACGTTTGTTTTTATGAAAATACTCGACAAGATCAAGTACAAGGACTCCGTTTTTATTCCGCTGGTAGGCTTGATGTTCGGCAATATCATCGGCTCCATCACGACGTTTTTCGCTTACAAGTACGATCTCATCCAAAATATGTCCGCATGGCTGCATGGAGATTTTTCCACCGTCCTGAGAGGGAACTACGAGCTCCTGTACGTCAGCATCCCCCTGGTGATCATCGCTTACCTGTTTGCCAACAAATTCACGATCGCGGGCATGGGCGAGGAGTTTGCCATCAACCTGGGGTTGAATTACAAGCAGGTTGTCAATATCGGACTTTTCATTGTGGCGCTGGTGACCTCTGTCGTGATTCTGACCATTGGGACGATCCCTTTTCTGGGTCTGATCATCCCCAACATCGTGACGCTCTATCTGGGCGACAACCTGAAGAAAAGCCTGGCGCACACTGCCTTGCTGGGTGCTGTGTTCGTACTGTGCTGCGACATCTTGGGGCGCCTGATCATCTTCCCGTATGAAATCTCCATTGGGCTGATGGTCGGAGTAGTCGGCAGCGGTATATTCATTTTCCTACTTATGAGAAGAAAGGCATATGACCGATGAAAGCGAAGATAGGGATTCTGACGATCGTTGCCATCGTGCTGATCGCGATATTCATGTCGATAGACGCCAGCGGAAACTGGGACTATGTCCTGCCGCGCAGGTTGAAAAAAATATTGGCCATCGTCTTGACGGGTGCCATTATCGCTTTCTCCACGCTGGTTTTTCAGACTATTACCAACAACCGGATTCTTACGCCGAGCATCATTGGGCTGGACTCGCTCTACATGTTCATTCAGACCTTTGTGATTTTCATTTTTGGTTCGACGCACATGACCCTGATGAACAAGAATGTCAATTTTCTGATTTCTGCCGGCTTGATGGTACTCTTCGCGGGATTGCTGTACAAATGGCTGTTTAAAAGAGAAGGACAAAATATTTACTTTCTGCTCTTGATCGGATTGATTTTCGGGACATTGTTCAACAGTCTTTCGACATTCATGCAGGTGTTGATTGATCCCAACGAGTTTCAAGTCGTTCAGGACAAAATGTTTGCCAGCTTCAATAATGTCAATACCGATCTGCTTGTCATCAGCTTTGTCCTCGTGATTGCCGTAGCCGTTTACTTCTGGAGGTACATGAAATACCTGGACGTCCTTGCGCTGGGACGGGATCAGGCGATCAATCTGGGAGTTCCCTATGATTTCGTGGTCAAGCGTTTTCTGATCATCATCGCGATCCTGGTATCGATCGCTACTGCACTGGTGGGTCCCATCACTTTTCTGGGGCTGCTGGTCGTCAACCTGGCGCATCAGGTGATGAAGACCTATCAGCATAAATACTTGATCGTGGGCTCTGTGTTGATCAGCATCGTTTCGCTGGTAGGCGGTCTGCTCATCGTGGAGCGGGTGTTCACGTTCTCCACGACCTTGAGTGTCATCGTCAATTTCATTGGCGGCGTGTACTTCATCTATCTTCTGTTAAAGGAGAATAAATCATGGTAGAAATCCGGAATGTCTCAAAACAGTATGGCAGCAAAAATGTCGTGGAAAACGTGTCGCTCACTATCGCCAAAGGGAAGATCACGTCATTTATCGGGCCGAACGGAGCCGGAAAAAGCACCCTGCTGTCCATGATCAGCCGTCTCTTGTCAAAGGATCAGGGAGAGATACTTTTGGAGGGAAAAGAAATCGGCCAGTGCAAGAGCAACGACCTGGCCAAAAAGATTTCCATTCTCAAGCAGACGAACCACATCACCGTTCGATTGACGATCCGCGAGCTGGTCAGCTTTGGCCGCTTTCCGTATTCGCAGGGGAACCTGGACGAGGAAGACTGGCGATATGTCGATGAGGCGATCCGCTACCTGGAGCTGGAGGACATTCAGCACAAGTACCTGGATCAGCTCAGTGGCGGTCAGCGGCAGCGCGCCTACATCGCGATGGTCGTCGCACAGAATACGGAGTACATCCTCCTCGATGAGCCGCTCAACAATCTGGATATGAAGCACTCCGTCCAGATCATGAAGGTATTGAGGCGCCTGGTGGACGAGATGGGAAAAACCGTCGTCATCGTCATCCACGACATCAATTTCGCGTCGTGCTATTCGGACTACATCGTCGCGCTCAAAGACGGCAAGGTCGTCAAGGAAGGGACTACGGAAGACATCATCAGTGCACAGACGCTGAAAGACGTTTACGACATGGACATTCAGATCCAGAACATCGACCAAAACAAAATCTGCGTATACTTTGCCTGATTTTTATGATGGCTCTGTCCATCGGTAATTTTATAGATACATTCAATCTAACCATGGGGTGATAGAAATGACCAAAAAATGGATCATGCTGTTAATGGCCGTTCTGCTTGCAGTAGTTACAGCTGCATGCGGATCCAATAGCGCAGCACCAGCTCAGACGCAAGGCGCTTCTACCGATGCCGCCAAAGCTCCTGAAGCCGCAAAGGAACCCGAGGAAGTGACGATCAAGCACAAGCTGGGAGAGGCAAAACTGAAGAAAAATCCAAAAACGGTCGTTGCCTTTGACTTCGGCGTACTGGACTCATTGGATAAACTGGGAATTGAAGTAGCCGGCGTCGCTCAGGCGAGTGTGCCTCCGTATCTGGAAAAATTTAAAGACGCCAAGTATGCGAACGTCGGGAGCCTGAAAGAGCCTGACTTTGAGAAAATCAATGCGTTGAAGCCGGATGTCATCTTCATTTCCGGCCGCCAGCAGGAAGCCTATGAAGAGCTGAATAAAATCGCGCCGACGATCTTCCTGGGCGTGGATACGGCCAAGTACATGGAGTCCTTTACAGAAAACATGAAAATCCTGGGCACCATCTTCGGCAAAGAAGCACAAATCGATGAAGAGTTGGCGAGAATCAACGATTCCATCAAAAAGCTGAACGAAAAAGCGACGTCGAACGGGAAAAACGCCCTGCTCGTGCTTGCCAACGAAGGAAGCCTCAGCGCATTTGGTCCAGGCTCCCGCTTCGGTATTCTGCACGATGTGTTTGGCTTTGCTCCTGTAGATAAAAACATTGAAGTTTCCACGCACGGACAGAGCGTTTCGTTTGAATACATTGTAGAAAAAAATCCTGACTACCTGTTTGTCGTAGACCGGTCGAGCGCGATTGCCACCAATAAGGACGCCGCTACTCCAGCCAAGCAAACCGTTGAAAACGACCTGGTCAAAAACACCAAAGCGTATAAAGACGGCCAAATCGTATACCTCGATGCGAACTACTGGTACCTGTCCGGCGGCGGACTGGTGTCTACGGCCAGCATGGCAAACGAAGTGCTGGAAAGCGTCAAGTAGTCTCGACAGCCGCATACAAGACCATTCTCAAGGAACTGTTACCGCGGTGCGATTCCAGGGGATTATCCACGAGATCGTTTTCCTCACCTCAACAGAGCAAGCCAGACAGGGTTTGCTCTGTTTTCCTTTTTGAATGGAATTCGGCAGAAAATGAAGCCATAAAAAACTGCACCGCCAATGGTTAGGGGTATCTAACCATCGGGGTGCAGTTCAGATCGGGTTGGCCTTGTTTCTCTTTATCGCTCAGCTCTGATACGTGACGTAAGCGAGGATCCCTTCTTCGTCGTCCAGCACCAGCTCGATGCCGGCAGAATACGGGTTGCGCTGGAGCTGTGTCTCCAGGTAGTAGCGGATGGCCTCGATCAGGTTGATCTCGATGAAGACCTGCTTTCTGCCCAGGGCGTAGACCTCGGCAGAGAAGCCGTACTCCTCGTCCCACATCAGCTCCACCTCGACCTCCTGCGGCTGGATCTGCTTTTTGCTCGCCACGTGCAGGCAGATGGCGTTGGTCAGTACCTGTTCGTTCAGTGTTATCTTTTCCATGCGTTCCATTCCTGTTTCTTCTGACGCTGGGTCTTGAAGTACACGAATATTTTACGGATCAAGACGATCACAGCTACGATCGCAAGCATGTTGATCAGGAAGCCAAGGATTGAGCCCAGAGCGCCCATGTCGCCAAACAGTCCGCCGAACAGCATGCCGGCCAGTCCGCCGACCAAGAGACCTTTCATGAAGCCGCCGGTTTTGCTTGGAGCAGCGGTAGACGGCGTGCTTGCAGGAGTGGTTGTGCTCTTATTCGTAGATGCATTTACATTGGAATCGCCCTTTGTCGGCGTCTGCGTTTGGGTCGGAGATGTATTCGTAGTGAAGGATTTTTTCCCGGATTTGTAGCCTTTTGCGTCCGCGTGGTCGATGTATCCGCCAGAAGCGAAAACGAGTGCTACGGCAACCAGAAGCATGAACAGTTTTTTCATGTAAATCGAGCAGCCCCTCTCTTGGATATGTTGCTATAGATATAAGTGTACATGAATATGATGCGGATTTCCACCAAACATTCCGTGAACAATTTGGAAATCGAGCTGCAGGAGCCGGGTCAGCTCAAAATTTTGCCCGGATTCAGGATGTTGTTCGGATCGAACTGCTGCTTGATCAGCCTCATCCACGGGAGCGTATCCGGGTGCTCTTTTTGGAGGTACTTCTTCTTCCCGATGCCGATGCCGTGCTCGCCCGTGCAGGTGCCTCCTTTTTGCAGCGCGTATTCGACGATCTTGGCATTGACTTCGTCGGCCAGCTGCACTTCTGCCGGGTCCTGTTTGTTGAACATCAGCGTCGAGTGGAAGTTCCCGTCCCCGACGTGCCCCAGGACGCCGCCTGCCAGCCCGCTCTGGTCGATCACTTCACGCGCGTACACGACGGCTTCGGTCAGCTCCGAGAGAGGGAGGCAGACGTCCGTAAGCATCATTTCCTTGCCGGGATAGCCGTGCTTGAAGGCATACGCGAGATTGTGGCGCGCTTCCCATAGCTTGGCCCTTTTTTGGGAATCTGTTTCTACCAAAAAATCGATGCAGCCGTTTTCCGCAAGCAGCTCTTGGGCAAAGTCGACGTCATGCGCCAGCCCGGCTTCGTTGCCGTGGAATTCCAGGAACAGGGTGGGCTGCTCCAGATAGTCCGTCTCGCTATGCAGATTGACCTGGCGGATCGAGGCGCTGTCGACCAGCTCCACACGGGCGATGGCGATCCCGGCAGCGAGCAAGGACATGGCTCCATCTACAGCGGCCTTTACAGAAGGGAAGGTGGCACGGCCGGCGATGACCGTCTCGGGAATCCCGTACACCTTGAGCGTGATTTCCGTAAAGGCGCCGAGCGTCCCTTCTGAGCCGACGAACAAGCCTGTCAGATGATAGCCCGAGGACGATTTGGCGGAAAGGCCACCGGTGTGGATGATCGAGCCGTCGGCCATGACGACTTCGAGGTCGCACACCTGGCTGCGCATGATGCCGTAGCGCACGCTGGTCGTGCCGCTCGCATTCGTCGCGGCCATCCCCCCGATGGTAGCGTCGGCGCCTGGATCGACAGGGAAAAACAGGCCGTGCTTTTTCAGCGCTGCATTGAGCTGGGTCCGGGTGACGCCGGGCTGGACGCGCACGAGAAAATCTTCCGGGCGCACCTCGATGATCTGGTTCATCTGCTGAAAATCGATAGAGATGCCTCCCTGGAGCGGAACGCAATGTCCTTCCAGGCTGGAGCCTGCGCCAAAGGGAACGACGGGAACCTTGTGTGCGTTGGCGTATTTCATGATGGCGGACACTTCTTCCCTGGAGGCGGGAAAAATGACGACGTCAGGCAGTACCGGCGTATGGTGGGATTCGTCCTTGCTGTGCTGGTGCAGCATCGTTTCATTTGCGGTGGCGCGGTCGTCAGCGGTGATTTTCTTCAAGTCTTCCAGCAGTGTCCGAGGAATGCTGCTCATTCTGAAATGTCCTCCTGTTTCTAGTTCTTGCGGAAAATGATAGCATAGGAACCCCTAACTGTTGAACAGTCAGAGGTTCGCGTGATTATGCACTCTTTTTCAATTTTCTCGCGGCCCAGTTGCCGAGCGACTGGATCAGCTGGACCAGGACGACGAGAATGACGACCGTAATGACCATGACTTCGATGTCCCATTGCTGGTAGCCGTAACGGAGGGCGAGGTCGCCCAGGCCGCCTGCGCCGACCGCGCCGGCCATCGCCGTCGAACCGATCAGACCGATAGTGGCGATCGTCAGGCAGAGCACGATTCCCGGGCGCGCCTCACGAAGCATGATGCGGAAAATGATTTGCGTCCGGGAAGCGCCCATCGCTTGGTACGCTTCGATCACGCCGCGGTCCACGTCGTGCAGCGCCGTCTCCATCAAGCGGGAGATGTAGGGAGCCGTGAAGACGATCAGCGGGACGATAGCGCCCTCGATCCCGATGGAAGTCCCGACGATCAGCTCCGTAAACGGGATAATCGCCACCATCAGGATGATGAAAGGCAAGGAGCGAACGATGTTGATGATCGTGTTCAAGCTGTGGTAAATCCACTTGTTCGGGAACAAATGATTGTCTTGCGTGATCACGAGAAGGATCCCGAGGGGAATGCCGATCACAGTAGCGAAAAACAAGGAAATGCTGACCATGATGACGGTCTCTTCCAGCGATTGCCCAAACACCGGTATCATTTCTATCAAGCGATCCATTATCGGGTTCCCTCCTCTCGCGTCACGATGTCTACGCTGTATACCGATTCACGCAAAAATTGTATGCCGTCCGTAACGTCTTTCTCCTCGCCGGAAATGTGTACTAGCAGGATGCCGAGCGCCGTTCCTTTGATGGAGGTAATCGATCCGTACAGCAGGTTGGTACTGACCGGAAAGCGTGCCGATAAAGTGCCGAGGACGGGATCGAGCGCCGCATCCCCGCGGAAAGCGACGCGGAGGATGTGGTTGGCCGGGCCCGTCTGCTTGATTCTGGACAAGATCTCATAGGGCACATCGTCATCAAAAATGGTTTTGATGAAGTTGCGCGTGGTTGGCTGCTGCGGGTTGCTGAAAATATCGAGCACGGTTCCCTGTTCGATGACCACACCATTTTCCAAGATGGCTACGCGATCGCAGATTTTTTTGATGACCTGCATTTCATGCGTAATCAGCACGATTGTCAGGTTGAATTTCCGGTTGATGTCGAGCAGAAGCTCCAGGATGGAATCCGTCGTCTGCGGGTCGAGGGCAGAGGTGGCTTCATCGCTCAGCAGAATCTCCGGGTCGGTGGCCAGAGCGCGGGCGATGCCGACGCGCTGCTTTTGGCCGCCAGACAGTTGGGACGGATAGGAGGTCGCCTTGTCCTCGAGGCCGACCAAGCGCAACAGATCCTCTACCTTCTTCTTGATTACATCCTTGGGTACCCGGTTCATTCGCAAAATCTCGGCCACGTTGTCAAAGACGTTATAGGAGGACAGCAGGTTAAAATGTTGAAAGATAATCCCGATTTTCTTGCGCGCTTGGCGCAGCTCTTTTTCTTTCAACGAAAGCATGTCTTGGCCGTTGACCACCACGGAGCCGCCGGACGGTTTTTCGAGCAGGTTGATCGTGCGAAGCAGGGTGCTTTTCCCCGCTCCGCTAAAGCCGATCACGCCGAAAATCTGGCCCTTCTCCACGCTCAGTGTCACGCCCTTCAAGGCTTGCACCTGCTTGTTTCCGACCGTATACGACTTATGGATGTCGGTAAGCTGTATCATCTCTACAGTCTCCTCGTTGTTCGATAGTTAGTGTGGCCTACCAGGATGGGAGCACAGCTCCGTCAAAGTGTTCATCGATGAATTTTTTCACTTCTTCGGAACGGTAAACCTCGACCAGTTTTTTCGCGGCAGGGTTGTCTTTGTTCGTTTCGTTTACAGCGAGTACGTTGACGTATGGAGAATCGGATGTTTCAGCAAATATGGCATCCTTTTTAGGCGAGTAGCCGGCTTCCATCGCGAAGTTGGTATTGATGCTCGCTACTTCCACATTGTTCAGGGAGCGCGCCAGGAATGCGGCTTCCAGTTCTTTGAATTGCAGTTTTTTCGGGTTTTCCACGATGTCGAGCGGAGTCGCGTTGTCTTTTACGCCGTCTTTGAGCTTGATGAGGCCAGCAGCCTGATACAGCAGCAAAGCGCGAGCGCGGTTGGTAGGGTCGTTTTGGATGCCGACTACGCCGCCTTCCGCAATTTCTTCCACTTTTTTGTGTTTGGTGGAGTAGAGACCCATCGGGAATGTGACGGTTTTGCCAATTTCGACAATTTTGGTTTTGTGGTCCTGATTGAATTTGTCCAGGAACGGGATGGTTTGGAAGCTGTTTGCATCCAGATTTCCTTTATCGAGTGCTTGGTTCGGCTGCACGTAGTCATTGAATACGACTACTTCCACGTCCAAGCCTTGCGCTTTCGCCACTTCTTTTACTTTGTTCAGGATTTCTTCGTGTGGTCCGGCAGTTACCCCGACCTTGATCGCAGTTTGTTCAGCCGCAGCGCCGCCATTTGCAGCGGGAGCCGCTTCCTGTTTGCCGCCGCAAGCGGTCAGCAAGGAGGCTGCAAGCAGGATCGAGCTGAGCAAAAGACCTGTTTTCTTCATGATGAAATTCTCCCCTTTTGTCTAATGAGTGTTTATGTTTTGAATAATAAAACCAAAGATAGCATAAAAAAAGCTCTTCCGGAAGAAGAGGTCCTAAGCTGACAGTGTAGTTCAGTCGTAAATACCTCTCTTATCTTCCGGAAATTCTTCCGCTGGATTTGGCACAATACCTCTTGCTTGAGATAGGTTGCCGAGGCTTCACAGGGCCAGTCCCTTCGCCTCTCTTTATAAGAGATCATCAATATTCATTTCAAATCGATTTATTCTGATTGAGATAGTTGGATTATAGCTTGAGTTTTTAATACTGTCAAATGGTTTTCTCGGCTTTTTCATGAGCAAGCTTTTTGTACGGAATGCGCAGGAATGCGGGAGCGCATGGCGCAGGGCTCCAGCATCTCTACAGCGGCATTGCGGAGGGAAAACTTTCCGTCGGCCTTTCGTGAAAAGGGCCCGAAGATGTGCCTTTCACACTTTGCTGAACATGAGGAAATCGATCAAAATACGAATGATTACTTGATTACGGCGTTTATCATTTGTATAATGAGAAAAAATCGATAACCCGATACTTACTCTCGTAGGTGATGTCATGACTATACAGGACACAAACGAAAGCAGAAAAAGGCTGTCCGCCATCTACAACGAGATAGCCAAGGAGTTGTTCGGATTTGGGACAACTTTACTGAGAGTAACTATCGAAAACAACCTCATCACCTTCTATGCCAGGCATCGGCGCTCACCGCGTTCGGCGGCGCTGGAGGGAGAGGCGCCTGCCTTGAAGCTCGAGGTGGACTTCCGGATGTCGCTGCTCTACAAGAAGAAGCTGCGCGAGAGGCTGGAAGAAGAGATGAACCTCGACATGGAGGCAGTTCTGAGAGATTACGACGCGGCCACGCAGATCGCGATCACGAATGTCATTTTGGCTGAACCACAATCGAATACCTGACAGAGTCGTCCGGATTTTCCTGTTGGATCTATCTGATAGGAAGACCGCAGACCAAGGAAAACGGGTGTCGCTACTCTTTGTTTACGAAGAAAAGTGCTCTTGTTTAGAAGCTTCATTTCTAACCAAGGGCGCTTTTCTTTTCTTTTTCTACCATATTCTTCTAGTTCATCGGGTAAAGGTGTGATGGCGCATAGACCAATGAAGCGAAGGGCACGATCAATGGGACAGAAAATGAAAAAAATGGAGGAATAGTCGAATGAAAAAGTGGCTGACAGGAGTTCTTTCCTTTTCCCTGATTTCCATGGCCTTGGCCGGTTGCGGCAGCAGCGAGCAACCAAAAGAAAATGCGGCAGGCGGAGCGGCGCAAGGGGAGCCGCAAAAGCTGGTCATCTCCACATGGGGCTTTTCCGAAGATTTCTTCCGCAAAGAAGTGTACGAGCCGTTCGAAAAAGAACACAACGTCAAAATTGTTCTGGAAATCGGGAACAACGCAGAGCGCCTGAACAAAATCCGCCAGGGCAGCTCCGACGTCGACCTGATTTATCTCTCCGATTATTACGCGCAGCAAGGAATCGAGAGCGGCGCCTTTGAAAAAATCGACCGTAGCCGCATCCCGAACCTGAATGAGATCTACGATATCGCCAAAGCGCCGCTGGGCGAGGACTACGGACCTGCCTATACCATCGGCCAATTCGGGATCGCCTACAACCCGAAAGTAGTCAAATCCGAGCTCAAGAGCTGGAAAGACCTGTGGAGCCCTGAGCTGGCCGGCAAGCTGACGCTGCCAAACATCACCTCCACGACAGGCCCGATGATTTTGGACGCAGCTTCCCAGGTGGCTGGCAGCAAAGAGTTTAACGAAGAGCAGGCTTTTGCGAAAATGAAAGAAGTAAACAAAGGCGTCGTGAAATATTACGACAAGACCTCCGAATATGTAAGCATGTTCGGTCAGGAAGAGATCGCAGCCGGCCCGATCATGGAAATGTACTTCAAAGACATTCGGGCGGCTGTTCCGGAAGCGAAATTCGTGACGCCGGAAGAAGGCGGCTACGCCGTCATGAACACCGTCAACATCGTCAAGGGCAGCAAAAACAAAGAGCTGGCGGAAGACTTCATCAACTGGCAGCTGAGCAAGGAAATACAGGAGAAAACAGCGAAAGCCAAAGTGGATTCTCCGGTAAACAAAAACGTAGCCCTCACGGATGAAGAAGCAAAAGGCGTGACCTACGGCGAAGAGACAATCGGCAAGCTGCACATGCTGGACATGAAATTCGTCAACGGGCACTCCAAAGCATGGATTGACCGCTGGAACCGCGAAATCACGCAATAAGCCATCAAGCAGGCGGCAAGGGTACAGGCGAAGCGGTTATGCCCTGCCCTTGCCGCTTTCCCATAAAGGGCAAGGGGGCGCACTCATGAAGCAGAAGATCATTCTGGATGTAGACACAGGCATTGATGATGCACTGGGGATCATCCTCGCGGTCAAGAGCGGCCAGTTCGAGCTGCTCGGGATCACGACGGTCAACGGCAACGTCTCTCTCGGCAAAGCGACGGAGAACACGTGCAAGATCCTCGATTTGCTGCAAGCCGGGAAAGACATTCCGGTCGTGCCGGGTTGCTCGCAGCCGCTTTTGCGGACGGTGTTCTTCGAGCATCGGGTGCACGGCGAGGACGGTCTGGGCGGGGCGCTGCGGGGGGTGCCGGTCCGGACGCAGCCGACGGGGGGCTTCGGCCCCGATTTCATCATCGACAGTGTGCTTGCGCATCCGGGAGAAGTCACACTGGTCATGACCGGGCCTTTGACCAATCTGGCCCTGGCGGCGCGAAAATGCCCCGAACTGGTGCGCCATGTCAAGGAAGTGATTTTCATGGGCGGCGTCGTCCGGGAGCACGGGAATGTCACCCCGACAGCGGAGTACAACATGTACGTCGACCCGGAAGCGGCGAAGGCCGTTTTCCACGCCGGGTTTCCCGAGCTGACCATGGTTGGGCTCGATGTGACGCGAAAAGTGTTGCTGAACGAAGAGCATCTTCGCGAGCTTGGAGACACGCCAATCGGCCGCTATGTCAAGCAAAGCATTTCGGACTACCTCCAACGCTATTTTGAACGAAACGGCGTGCGCGCCTGCGCCATGCACGATCCGCTCGCGGTGGGAGTCGCCCTGGACCGCAGTCTCGTGACGACGCAGAAGCTGTACGTGGATGTGGAGACGCGAAGCGAGCTGTGCGATGGGCAAACCGTGTGCGATTTCCAGAATCGCCTGGGCAAAGAGCCCAATGTACATGTCTGTCTGGCCGTGGATAGCGAAGCGTTTTTCGCGCGTTTTGTCCGCGCCCTGAAAGCCTGACGATAACGGGAACAGGAGTTAACGGAATGAAAAATAAGGGACTTTATCTGTTATTGCTGCCAGGCGTGCTGTTTTTGACGCTGTTCATGATCATCCCGATCGTGCTGACTATTGCGTCCACCTTCTTTCACGAAGGAAGCTTTACCTTTGCAGGCTACCGCCAATTTTTGACCGATCCGTATTTCATCAAGATTTTGCTGACGACCCTGCAGGTCAGTCTCGTCACGACGATTGCATGCATCCTGCTCGGCTTTCCGGCAGCCTATTACATCTCCAAGCTGGGCCCGCGCAAAAAGGTCATTCTCCTGGCCTTGGCCATCTTTCCTCTGCTGATGAGCTCGGTGGTTCGTTCGTTCAGCTGGATGATTATTCTCGGAAAAAAAGGGCTTTTGAACAGCTCCCTGATTTCCATGGGGCTGATCGAAAAGCCGTTGGAAATATTGTATACCCCGACAGCCATGATGATTGGCTTGATCCACCTGTTTTTGCCGCTGATTATCATCACCCTGGTAGGGGTCATGGAAAACATCGATCCGGATCTGATCAAGGCGGCGGAGAGCCTGGGCGCCTCCCGTTTCACGGCGTTCCGCAAGGTCATCGTGCCGCTCAGCGTGCCCGGACTCATCGTCGGGAGCATTCTCGTGTTTGTCGGCAGCCTGACCGCCTATACGACGCCGGCCTTGCTCGGCGGGAAGCAGCGGGTCATCTCCACGTTCCTCTATCAGAACGCCATCACCTTGAATGACTGGCACAGGGCCTCTGTCATTGCCACGATCATGATTGTCATTACGTTGGCCGTGATTTTCCTGATGAACAAACTGGCGACGAAATTAAATCCGAAGGGGTAGAAGCTATGCAGGAGAAAAATCGCGGGTTGGCCCTGTTTACCCTTCTGGTGTTTCTGTTTTTGCTGGGGCCGCTCCTCATCATTTCGTTTACATCGTTTGAACCGGGCACCGTCCTGAAGTTCCCGCCGGAGGGCTTTTCCTGGCGCTGGTACGAGAACATTTTGGAGGTGGAGATGTTCATGACGACGTTCAAGACGTCCATGTTCGTCTCCCTGGCCGGCAATCTTCTGGCTCTCGCGCTGGGGATTCCGGCTGCTTATGCGCTCAGCCGCTTTCAGTTCAAAGGCAAGGCGGCGTTAAATGCGATCTTCATTTCTCCCGTTTTGATTCCAGGCATTGTCATGGGCTTCGCGATGCTCAAATACGTCATCATCGTCTATGATCTGCCCATTTATGCGGGCTTGCTCGCGGGGCATACCGTCCTCATGCTGCCATTCATCATCCGGGTCGTCGCATCCAGCCTGGCGAACTTTGATTTTGCCGTGGAGGAAGCAGCGCTGAGCCTGGGAGCGGGGCGGCTGGAGACGTTCTTTAAAGTCGTGCTGCCCAACATACGCTCCGGCATCATTGCGGCGATCCTGATCGCCTTTCTGGAGTCGTTCAATAACGTAGACATCTCCGTCTTTATGACAGGACCCGGGGTAAGCACGCTGCCGATCCAGATGCTGACGTACGTGGAAAACAACTTTGACCCGACGATTGCCGCCATTTCCGTGCTGCTCATGATCGTGACGGCCATTCTCATGTTCATCATCGAACGTCTCATAGGGCTTTCCTACTTTACAAAACGATAACGGAGGCATCAAATCATGGCATTGCTCATGCTGGAAAACGTATCGGTTGCCTACGACAATCAGTATATTTTGCAAAACTTCCATCTGCATATCGAAAGAGGCCAGCTCATTTCCCTGCTGGGACCGAGCGGCTGCGGCAAGACGACCACGCTGCGCCTGATCGCGGGATTTCTGGAAGCCAAAGACGGCCGCTTCCTGTTTGAAGGCAAGGACTACACGCGCGTCCCGGTGAACAAGCGCAATTTCGGGTTTGTGTTTCAGAGCTACGCGCTGTTCCCGCATCTGTCTGTCTACGACAACGTCGCGTTCGGTCTGCGCCTGCGAAAAGCAAGCGAGTCCGAAGTGAAGAAGCGGGTTACGGCCATTCTCGACGTGGTGAGCCTCGGCGGGTTTGAAAAACGCTTCTCGAAAGAGCTCTCCGGCGGGCAAAGACAGCGGGTGGCGATCGCCCGGGCGCTGGTCATCGAGCCGGATCTGCTGCTGTTTGACGAGCCGCTCTCCAATCTGGACGCCAATCTGCGGATCAACATGCGGGTGGAAATCCGCCGCATCCAGCAGGAGCTGGGCATCACGACCGTCTACGTGTCGCACGATCAGGAGGAGTGCTTCTCCATCTCCGATCAGGTGGCGATCATGAACAAAGGAGTCATCGAGCAGCTGGACGCCCCGGCGACGATCTTCAAATATCCGAAGACGGAATTCATTGCGCGCTTCATCGGGTTCACCAACTTTATTGCGTTCGGGGAGCGAACCGAGCAAAACGGCCAGATCATTCTGCGCACAGGCAATCATACGTTTGTCGCGGCCAACCATCCGGGGACAGCCAACCCATCCGGCAAAAAATGCGCGCTGCGCCCCGACGATCTGCTCGTGACGACAGAGGATGCGCAGGACGTGAACCGTTTGCAAGGGATTGTCAAAGTCAGCACGTTCCTCGGCCGCAGCTACCAATATGTCGTGGAAACCGAACTGGGTGATTTTACGGTCAATCAAGAAATGGAGACCCCTTACCGGAGCGGCCAGAAGGTCAATCTGCTGTTCCCGAAAGACAAAATGGTGCTCGTGGACTAACAACAGGAGGGGTTTGACATGAAAGTCGATTTGCTGATTCAGGACGCGCGCGTCTACAACAGCTATTTCAAGAAGTTTATCAAAGGGAATGTGGCCGTCCTGGACGGAAGGTTCCTCTATATCGGAAAGGAGCGGGGCGCAGAGACGTTCGAGGCGAACGAGGTGCTGGAAGGAGAGGGTCGTTGCCTGATTCCGGGTCTGGTGGACATCCATCTGCACATCGAGAGCACGATGGTGACGCCGGAGACCTTTTCCTTTGGCCTGATACAAAACGGGGTGACGACGATCGTGCCGGAGCCGCATGAGATGGCCAACGTGTTCGGCATCGAAGGGATCCGTGAAATGATTCGGGCGAGCCGCGACTGCGTCGTCGACATGAAGTACGCCATCCCCAGCTCCGTCCCGGCTACGGCGATGGAGACGACGGGCGGGGCCGTGGAGATCGCGGATATCGATGAATTACTGCGCTCCGAGGAGATCATCTGCCTGGGCGAGATCATGAACTACGTGGATGTCATCGCTGACCCGGACTGCAAGACGAACCGGATTCTTCGCCATATCCGCAAAGAGCACCCGAAGCTTGTGATCGAGGGGCACGTACCGAAGCTGCTCGACCTGGAGCTGCACCAGATTCTCTATGCCGGAGTCGCTTCGGATCATACGCATCAGACGCCGGAAGGGATGGAGGCGCGGATCGCGGCGGGCATGTTCCTGGAAATCCAGGAGAAATCGATGACCGAGGAAGTCATGGACTATTTGATCGAGCAGGACGTCTCCGAGCATTTCTGCTTCGTCACGGATGACGTCATGACCGATTCCTTGTACAAGCGGGGCCACCTCAATCATCTCGTGAAAAAGGCGATCCAGATGGGGATGGAGCCGGAGCGGGCGATTTACGCCAGCACGTTCACGCCTGCGAGAAGAATGAACATGCATGACCGGGGAGCCGTCGCGCCAGGGAAGATCGCGGATTTCCTGCTGGTGTCCGACCTGCGCGAGCTGACGATCGACCAGGTCTACAAAAACGGGAAAAAGGCATACGATGCCCGGGAGGATTTCCGCCAGATCGTGAAGCCTCGACAATTCCCAGCCCATTTTTACGAGAGCATCCAGCTGTCGCCGTTGACCGAAGCCGATTTTGCCGTCCGCGTCGATGCCCCGGACAACCGCTATCCGTGCCGCGTGATGCTGGTGCAGAACGGCTCCACCTTTACCGAGGACCATCGCGGGATCGTCGCGGTGAAGGACGGGCAGTTGTACTGGCAGGAGAGTCCCTATGGGCTGATCGCCGTATTCGAACGCTACGGAAAGAACGGCAACCGCGGCTACGGCCTGATCAGCGGTGATACGATCAAGCGGGGAGCGGTGGCGACGAGCTATTCCCACGACAACCACAACCTGCTCGTCGTCGGCCGCAATCCGCACGACATGATGGCGGCGGCGAACGAAGTCATTCGCAACCAGGGCGGCTTCTACGTGGTCGAGAACGGCGAGGTCATCGCCAGCCTTCACCTGCCGGTCGGGGGAATTCTGACCGAGGAGCCGCTGGAAAAGACGGCGCAGGAAGTCGAGCAGCTGCGCCGCGCGATGGAGTCGCTCGGGTACAATCACTACAACCCGATCATGTCGATCAGCACGCATTCGCTGCCGGTGAGTCCGGCCCTGAAGATCACGGACATCGGCCTGATTGATGTGAATGCGGGCAAAATGGTGCCGCTGCTTTTGATGTAGAAGCTACGGGGTGCAAATGGTGGATTTTTTCACCGTGCGGCCCGCTTTTTTTGTCTGCAGCCGGCGCGAAGCAAGATTAGCCACTCAGCGCGAAGTCGAGAGAGGATTACAATGTGCCCGGCATTTTGCTATAATACTACTTTGTATGTTTACAAAATAATACAGAGCGAGGAAATTTAGAAAATGAACGAAACCTTCTCGATCAAGGAAAAATGGCGACAATTTCTGGTTGTTCTGCTGCCGATTCTGATCTCTCAGCTGGCTCTTTTTTCTATGACCTTTTTCGATACGATCATGTCCGGACATGCAAGTCCGATCGATTTGGCGGGAGTGGCGATCGGGGCAAGCCTGTGGGCTCCCGTACAATCCGGTTTGACCGGGATCCTGATGGCCGTGACGCCGATGGTCGCGCAAATGGTGGGGGCGAATCGGCGGGAGCGCGTTCCCTTTACCGTCGTTCAGGCATTTTATGTGGCGGTTGCCATTGCCATCGCCGTTATCCTAGTCGGCGCTGTCGTACTCAATCCGATCCTGCGAATGATGGAGCTGGAGCCGAGGGTACATGAAATTGCGCGGGATTTCCTGCATGCCATCGCGATCGGCGTCGTGCCCCTGTTTCTCTACACCGTCATTCGATGCTTCATCGATGCGCTCGGCGAGACGCGAGTCACGATGCTCATCACGCTGTTCTCGCTGCCGATCAACGTGTTCCTGAACTACGTGCTCATCTTCGGCAACCTCGGCTTCCCCCGCTTGGGCGGAGTGGGCGCCGGCTACGCTTCGGCCATCACGTACTGGTGCATTTTGCTGATCAGCCTGCTGGTCGTCGGGCGCGTGTATCCTTTTGTGGAATACGGGTTGCTTGCGAAGTTTTACCGTATCTCCCTGTCAGCCTGGAAGGAGCTGCTCAAGCTCGGGCTGCCCATCGGGTTTTCGATTTTCTTTGAGGTCAGCATTTTCGCGGCCGTGACCTTGTTCATGAGCGAATACAGCACGATCACGATTGCGGCGCACCAGGCTGCGCTGAACTTCGCGTCGTTCATCTACATGGTGCCGCTCAGCATTGCGATGGCGTTGACGATTTTGGTCGGTTTCGAGGTGGGGGCCAGCCGCTTCAAGGACGCTCGCCAGTACAGCTATTTGGGGATCGGGATCGCGCTGATCCTGGCGTTGCTGTTCGCGGTGGGACTCCTTCTCTTCAATGAGCAGGTGGCGGGCTTTTACACGACGGACGAGGCTGTGCTGCGCCTGACCCAGCAATTCCTGATGTACTCCATCCTGTTCCTGATCTCGGATGCGGTCGCAGCTCCGATCCAAGGGGTGCTCCGCGGATACAAGGACGTGACCACGACCTTTATCGTGTCGCTCATCTCGTACTGGGCGATCGGGCTGCCGCTCGGCTATGTGCTGGCGCAGTTTACCTCCCTGGCGGCATTCGGCTATTGGATTGGGCTGATTACCGGCTTGGCTGCGGGGGCGATCTTCCTGTTTGGCCGTTTGCTGCGATTGCAGAAGCGGATGATCAGCGGGCATCGCGCCCCGTAAAGAGCTGCATGCTGTCACATAGCGGAGGATCCTCGCGGGGAGCAGGGGTCTTCCGCTTTTTGCATGGAGTGGAGACGGCGCGTTTACAATAGGTGTGAACAAAAGAAATTTTTATATTCCTATTTTCTAGGAGAAGCGTATATACTTTCCACATCATTTCGATTTTCCTTGCCCGGGCACACCACCATGGATCCTTTGCGCTTGGCTGCGCAAATTGTCAGCGGGGTCGGTTTTCTCGGAGCGGGTGTGATATTGCGGAGAAGCAATGACGTCATCTCCGGCTTGACGACCGCCTCCATGGTGTGGGCAGCGTCCGGTCTGGGAATTGCCGTCGGTGATTATTTTGGCGATCAATCTGTTTCCCACGGATTCTCAGATCGATCGGACCGCGCTCGTTGCGGCGACGGGATTTATCCATCAAGATCGTAGTCGATGGAACCGGAGACCTGGACGACATCTTCAAGCAAATCAAACATTTGAACTTGCAGGTCAAACGGGTTAAAGTAAAAGATATCGAGTGCGTCCTCAAGTCGGTGAACCACGTGGTTTCCGTCGATGTCGAGAGCCGCTAGAAGAAAGGCAGCAAAGACATAGTTGTTTTTCATGTTTCTCTTTTGCCTAGGGAAAAAATGGACATCATAAAGGTGCTTTATGGAACAAAAAAGGAGGATGAGAGATGGAATACCGAATCGAGAAGGACACCCTGGGAGAAATACAGGTTCCTGCAGATAAATTGTGGGGGGCGCAGACACAGCGCAGCTTCCAAAACTTCAAAATCGGCGGAGAAAAAATGCCGCTCGAGGTCATTCGCATGTTTGCGATCCTGAAACAGAGCGCGGCTGCGGTCAATCAGAAGTTGGGCAAACTCGACGCGGACAAGGCGGAAGCGATCATCACTGCCGCCGACGAAATTATCGCGGGAAAGTGGAACGAGCATTTTCCTCTCGTCGTTTGGCAGACTGGCAGCGGCACGCAGTCCAACATGAACGTCAATGAAGTCATCGCCCACCGCGCCAACCAGCTGCTGGAGCAAAAGGGCAGCACCGCCCGCATTCACGCCAACGACGACGTCAACAAATCGCAGAGCTCCAACGACACGTTCCCGACGGCGATGCACATGGCAGGCCTGGCGGCGATTGAAGATCTCGTCCTGCCGGCGTTGGCCGTGCTGAAAGAGACGCTCCGGCAAAAAAGCGAAGCGTACATGGACATCATCAAAATCGGCCGGACGCACCTGCAGGATGCGACGCCGTTGACGCTGGGCCAGGAGATCAGCGGCTGGGTGCAGATGCTCGCCAAGAGCGAAAAGATGATTGCGGAGAGCGCCGAGTATTTGCGCGAGCTGGCCATCGGCGGAACGGCGGTCGGTACGGGGATCAACGCCCACCCGCGATTTGGGGAACTGATCGCCGAGGAAATCAGCCGCATAACAGGAAAAAAATTCCTCACGGCCGCCAACAAATTCCATGCCCTGACCAGCCACGACGAACTGGTACATGTCCACGGCGCCTTGAAGGCTCTGTCTGCCGACCTGATGAAGATCGCCAATGACGTCAGATGGCTGGCCAGCGGACCGCGCTGCGGCATCGGGGAAATCACGATCCCTGCCAATGAGCCGGGCAGTTCGATCATGCCGGGAAAAGTCAACCCGACGCAAAGCGAAGCGATGACGATGGTCGTCTGCCAGGTCATAGGCAACGATGCGACGATCGGCTTCGCCGCGAGCCAGGGCAACTTCGAGCTGAATGTGTTCAAGCCCGTCATCATCTACAACTTCCTGCAATCCGCCAGACTCCTGTCCGATGCCGTGCTGTCCTTCAACGACCATTGCGCCGTCGGAATCGAGCCGAATCTGCCGGTCATCCAGAAAAACCTGAACAACTCGCTCATGCTCGTCACCGCCCTCAACCCGCACATCGGCTACGAAAACGCCGCCGCCGTCGCCAAGCTCGCCCACAAGGAGGGCCTCACTCTCAAGGAAGCCGCCATCCGCAGCAACTTGCTGACCGAGGAGCAATTCGACCAGGTCGTGCGCCCCGAGCAGATGATCCATCCAAAGGAGTAAATGGAACCGAACCGAGCCACCAACAGAATCAACCTCCAACGAAGGACTGGCACCCCAAGCTGCCAGTCCTTCGTTTTGCATGCCGGCACTCGAAACAGCTAAATTTGTAGTTTTAAAAGTCACGGGCTAAATGAAATAGCAAAAAAACTAAAGGCTATATGTCCCCTATTCGGAGACGTATAGCCCTAGTCCAGCAAGAATAGCCGAAAGCCCCATTACCAGATACACGAAGAAAGGAAGCAGGCGTCCCAGCTTCCTTCGCTGTTACGATCTTGCGTTTTCCCTATAAACGAGGTGGATACAATCAGTCTTACAGGTTTCCTCTACACGAGATTCTTTAACAAAATCATACAAAGTAGTATCCTGTCAGTCAAGTGCTTTATTTAATAAAATCTAATAAAATCGTGTGTCATTCCACTTCCGAAAGCTTGCGACGTTGTGTGCTGGACAGGCATATAACGAATGCCCAGATAATGTGTCGTGAAATCAGTAGGTAAATAGATGCCACAATTCTCACGGACATAATACTCTAGGGGTAATTCATGACCGAAGGCAATAGCAATTGCATATTCAATTCGATACTTCCATGCGCGCATCAATTTACCTTGCAAATACATTTGGGTTTTCGGATGTAAAATTACCCTTTTTCTTGAAATTTTCATCATTTTTGAAACTGTCAAGATTGTGTCGGTTTTAGGTAGGCCAGTAATTCTTTTTACGTTAAACTCGTCTGCGTATTCCCTGGTAAACTTGCTTGTAGTTGGTATCACAGTCAATTTTTCTTCTGTATGGTCATCATTCCAAACGATAGCATAGTGTGGTTCGTCTAATTCCCACCCTACTCCCCCGAAGTTGCAATAAATAACGTCAAGTTGTGAGAAGTATGGTTCAATTGCTCCTGATGTACCGATTTTTGCTGGATGGAGGAAAACAGCGCTGCGAGGTCCACCGGCCGAATTTGTGGACTTCATCGGCAATTGATCGTCTTTGCGCCATTCGGCTTTTTGTTTCCCATTCTCCTGCCTGCCAAAGCCCGCACTCTCCGGACAGTGATGTTCTGGCCATCCTCTTTAGCCTTTGTTTCGAAACGGCGCAATTGCTGGCAAACATCGGCGCCTTTGACGTGGACGATCTGCTGTTGAACACGGCGGGAGGCATGCTCGGGTAAGGCGCCTGCCAATTGGGCCGCCTGGTTTTTGCCCGTCTCCCCGCAAAAAACGCATCTTGCAGGAGCGGACCGTGTGACGGGCCACGGTCCTGTTTTTCCAAGAATCCAACTCTTCCCCTTGTTTTGTCTCAAAGCATGCAAGTAAACTGAAAAGGAATCCATTGGACAAACACTTCGGAAGAGAAGGTGAATTCTCTTTGTTTGAGAAAGCGATAAAAGTCTTGCAAAAATACTTTGGCTACCCGTCCTTTCGGGAGGGGCAAAAGAAGATCATCGAGAGCCTGCTGGCAGGCCACGACACGCTGGGGATCATGCCCACCGGGGGCGGAAAGTCGATCTGCTACCAGGTTCCGGCGATGCTGTTTGACGGCGTGACCATCGTCATCTCGCCGCTGATCTCCTTGATGAAGGACCAGGTCGACGTACTGGTCAGCATGGGCATTCCCGCCACGCAAATCAACAGCTCGCTCGATTCCGGCGAGGTGCGCGAACGGCTGCGGCTGGCAGCGCGCGGCGATTACAAGCTCTTGTACATCGCCCCGGAGCGGCTGGAGTCCGAGTCGTTCCGGGCGCTGATCCGGAATGTGCCGATTTCCTTTGTGGCGGTCGATGAAGCGCATTGCGTTTCCCAGTGGGGACATGATTTCCGCCCGAGCTACCTGGAGATCGCCCGTTTCCTGGGCTCGTTGCCCAAGCGTCCTGTCGTCGCCGCACTGACGGCTACGGCAACGCCGGAGGTCACGGAGGACATCCGCCGCCAGCTGACTTTGGCAGATGAGCGTACCTTCATTACCGGCATCGGCAGGGACAACCTGATCTTGTCCGTGCGCAAGGGGGAAAACAGACGCCAGTTCATCACCGACTATTTGCGCGCCAACAGCCAGCAGGCGGGAATCATCTACGCGGCGACGCGAAAGGACGTGGATGCGCTCCACGCCGATCTGCACAAGCGCGGCTTTGCCGTCACGAAATACCACGCCGGACTGTCCGAAGAAGAGCGGGCCCAGAACCAGGAAGCCTTTCTGTTTGACGACGTCCGCACGATGATCGCCACCAATGCGTTCGGAATGGGCATCGACAAATCCAACGTCCGCTATGTGATCCACTACAACATGCCGAAAAATCTGGAGGCCTATTACCAGGAAGCAGGCCGCGCCGGGCGCGACGGGGAGCCGAGCGAGTGCATCCTCTTGTTCCAGCCGCAGGACATCCAGACCCAGACGTTTTTCATCGAGCAAAACCAGCTGACGGATGAACGCAAGGAGCATGAATACAAGAAGCTGTACGTCATGATCGACTACTGTCGGACGCCGCGCTGCCTGCAGCAGTACATCGTCCAATACTTTGGCGAGACCGATGCCAAAGCCTGCGGAAAATGCGCGAACTGCACGGATGACACGGAGCTTGCCGACATCACGCTGGAGGCGCAAAAGATCTTCTCCTGCGTGAAACGAATGCGGGAGCGTTTCGGCGCGGCTCTCGTGGCGCAGGTGCTGAAAGGCTCGAAAAACAAAAAGGTCGCCCAGCTCGGCTTCGACCAGCTGCCGACGTACGGCCTGATGAAAGACTACAAGGAAAAAGAGATTGCCGACCTGATCCAGCTCTTGATCGCGGAAGGCTACCTGCAAGTGACGGAGAGCCAGTACCCGCTCGTCAAGCTGGGCGAGAAGGCGTTGCCCGTCCTCAAAGGCGAGGAGCGGGTCTGGCAGAGGATCGCGATCCGTCCCGTCCAGCTGCAGGAGGACGACGACCTGTTCGAGCGTCTGCGCCAGCTGCGCAAGGAAATCTCGCAGCGCGAAGGCGTGCCGCCGTATGTCATTTTCCACGACAGCACGCTCAAGGAAATGAGCAGCCTGTGCCCGACAGACAAGTCGTCCATGCTCCAGATAAAAGGAGTGGGCGAATCCAAATTTGACAAGTACGGCCATCTATTCCTGGATTGCCTGCAGGCTTACGTTGCGGAAAAATCGCTCCACTCGGTCTAGGCACAGCTGCTCATCTGATGTCGGAAACAGCCGCCAATACCGGAACAGCCGCCAATAACGGGAATAACCGCGCCCTCGCTGGACGCGGTTGTTTGCGTTGGGACTGGCCGGCTTAGCCGCGAATCCGTTTGCGCAGATTCGCGAGGTACAGCAGGAACGCCAGGAGCAGCACTCCCTGTCCTACGATCGCTCCCGAGACGGGGGCGCCGGCGAAGACGATCAGGTAGTAAATGCCCGAGCCGACCGTCATCAGCGCGTTTTCCACGAAGTTTTGGAGCGCGATGGTCTTGCCGGAGCCGACCAGCTGCTTGCCTTTTTCCTGGAGGATCGTGTTCATCGGGATGATGAAGACTCCGCCCATAAAGCCGATGAGCAGTAGAAAGCAGATGGCGATCGGCATGACGTGAATCCACGGGAACAGCGCGACAACCAGGAACATCCCCAGGCCATAAGCCAACGAGCGTGTGAATTGCTGCAGCGGTATCAGCCTGGGGGCCAAAAAGGCGCCGACGATGATTCCGATGGACGTCGTGGCGAGAATCAGCTCGTTTTCCACCGACTGCGCTGTTTGCCTGGCTGCGAAGCGGGCGAGGGCAGCGAGTTTGTCAAAGGCCGTAGAGGATGCTTTCAAATCCTCCAGGTAAACGATCCGCACCTGCGCTTCCAGGCCGGCGATCACGTGCTCCAGCTTGCCTATTTCGATGAAGACGCGCGAGGTCAGGACGGTGTCGAGGTGAGCCGTCTCGCAGCATTCGAGCAGGGAACGGACACCGAGCGAAAAGTTCAGGATGGCCGGCGTCTTCCCGATGCGAAACAGCGACAGGAGCGTGACCAGATGCCCGACGGAATTGGGGAGGAACACGCCGACGACCGGTTTGCCGAACAGCTCTGCCTTCAGCTTTTCGCCGAGCAAGTAGCTGCCGATGAGCAGCGTGCGGTAGTTGATCGCTGTGCCCATGTCCTTGGCGATCTCCATAGCGGAGCCGTTCAGGCGGGCTGCCTCCAGCACTTTATCGAACAGGTTGACGTTTGGCTGCATGCGGCTTTGGAACAGCTCGTTCTGCAGCGTGCGCAGGATCAGGTCGCTCGCGGAAGCCTTTTGCTCGCGCATGGAGAGTGCTTCGTCACGCTCGATTGCAAAAGGCGTGCCGACCGTAATCGTGATGGCAGGGAACAGCAGGATGCGCAGCTTTCCTTTCAGGTAGGAGAAAACGGAGCGCTCCAGGCCGTTGATGGCGACGGGATACACGGCGGCTCCCGTCCGCAGGGCGAGGTAGCCGACGCCGCTGTATTTTTTCGCGATGTCCGTATTGACGACGAAGGTCGCTCCTTTTGGCAGGCAGAACGACAAGAGCACAGCGTCCAGGAGAGAAACGTGGTTGGGGATGATGATCGATGGCTGCGACAGATCGATTTTGTGCAGGCCCTGGACGCGCGGGCGGAACCAGAGCATCAGGATCGTTTTCAGGAAGGCATGAATGAGAAACATGGAAACCACACCTTTACAAAGAATAATGGCGCTGCAGATAGCTTTCATTGTAAAGTGTGGGGGGTGTAATAAAAGTACCAACTTTCTTTGGTACCTGGTCATAGTGCCTAGTCGGGCAAACGGCTTCCTTGCTCGTTTTGACGCCCATATTTTTGAGGATGCGGTTGATGTGGTTCTTGATCGTGCGTTTGGTGATGTGCAGGGACTGCTCGCTCTGGGTCTGCGTCTGGCCGCGATGAATCAGCTGCAAAATTTCCTTTTCGGCGGGTGAGAGCAGCTACTGGTTTTCCGCGTTTTTCAGGCGCAGAAATTCGCTGCGCAGAGCGGCGGCAGCGGTGGGATGAATGGCCGATTGCCGCAGGTGGGCTGCGCGGATGGCGTCCGGGATTTCCTTGAAGCTCGTTTTGCTGATGTAATTGACGGCCCCGGCGGAAAAGGATTCGACGATCACGTCCTCTGCTGTCAGCGAGGTCAGCATGATGATTTTGCAGTCCGGAGCAAGCGTGATGAGTTCGATGGCGGTCTCGATGCCGTCCGGGTTGTTTTCGGTCAGGTTGATGTCCATCAGCACGACGTCGACATGGGCGGGCGAAAACTGCCTGAGTGCTTCTTCCTTGGTGGCGGCTTCCCCGGTGACGGCCAGATCCGGCTCCTTGTTCAGGTAGTCCGACAGCCCTTTGCGCCAGACAGGATCGTCTTCCACGAGCAAAACCTTGATCGGTTCCATCGTTTACGTCCTCCTTTCTACACGCTTTTTGGGAAACAAGAGAAAGACCGTCGTGCCTTTGCCCGGCTCGCTGGAAATCTCCAGCATGCCCTGGTGCTTTTGCATGACGTTGTAGCAGTAAGGCAAGCCGAGGCCGAAGTTTTGGCTCGACTTTTTGGTAGAGAAGAAAGGGTCGAGCACATGCGGCAAGTTTTTGCTGGAGATTCCGGTTCCCGTATCTTCGATGGCGATGACCAGATGCTTCTTGGACAGGAACAGCTGCAAGCGCAGGGTGCCGCCTGTCTTCATCGCTTCGAAAGCGTTCATGCACAGGTTCGTGAGGATCTCCCGCAGCTGCACAGGATCGCAGTGCAGGCGCAGCGACTCGTCCAGCTAGGTCAGCACGGCGCTCGCCCAGCGGAAGGAGGTGCGCCGCGGGTCCGTGAACAGCACGAGCAGACCGAGGGCCCATATGGTAAACAAGATGAAAACCATCATCGTAGGATGTTCTCCTGTCGTTTGGATACGTCTATTATACCGCAGGGGCGAGGGGAGGCGAGATCGAAAAGGCGGAGGGCAGGCCGCGGCGAGTATTGTGCAGTTGTTTGCACGAGACTTTGCCGTTTAGCCAACAAGGGATGGGAGACCAGCAAAAAGCCAATCACCGAAGCGGAGTGATTGGCTTTTCTTGTCTTTCTTTTCGGTTAGCGGCGAAACGTGACAATCACTTTGAAATAATCGCCGTCAATGTCGATGTGCAGCTTGCCGCCCTGCAGCTCGACGATGCTTTTGGCGATAGCCAGGCCGAGACCGGAGCCTTCTGTGTTGCGTGACTGGTCTGCCCGTTTGAAGCGTTCGAACAGTTCGTCGGCGGCAAAGTCGATTTCGTAGGCGGAAACGTTCTTGATCGTCAGGATGACCTCGTCCTGCTTCTCGGCCAGCTGAATGTGGACGCGAGTATGCGGCATGGAGTATTTCAGGGCATTGCCGATCAGATTTTCGAAGACACGCCATGTTTTTTTGCCGTCAAGCGGGGCGTAAATCTTCGGCTGTTCGATGTTGACGCGGAAGGTCAGCGTCGATTCCTCCACTTTGTCGCTGAATTCGGCGATGGCTTGATTGAGCAGGGCCGAGACGTTGACCTGCTCGATGTTCAGCTCGACGGAGCCGCTCGCCGTTTTGGCTGCCTCAAACAGGTCGTCGATCAGCACTTTCAGCCGGTTGGTTTTCCTCTCCAGGACATCGACGTAGCTCTTGAGGTCCTCCTGGGTCAGATCGTCCCGTTTGAGCAGGTCGACGTAGTTGATAATGGACGTCAGCGGTGTTTTCAAATCATGCGATACGTTGGTGATCAGCTCGGACTTGAGCCGTTCGCTTTTCATCTGGCTTTCCACAGAGCGCTGCAGTCCCTGCTTGATGTTGTTGAGGGAGTGAGCCAGGTCCGCGAGCTTGCCGCGCGGCTTTTCCACGATCGCCGAGTTCAGGTCGCCCGCAGCCATCCGGGAGGCGCCGAGCAGGATCCTGTTCATCAGCCCGATGCGCCGGAAGATGTAGGGCAGCACGAATATCACGTAGAACATGTCGTACAGGAAGGCGACGATCAGCAGCTCGCCGGCGCTATCTGCGAGGGCGACGAGTCCCATCGCCGAACTCATCCCCAGGCCGACCGTCAAGATGAAGAGCAGAGCCACCTTGAAGAAGACACTGCGGTTGGAATAGCTTTCTTTCAGCACAGAGCGCTGGCGGGACAGCAGGCTTTTTTGCGACTGGTCCCGGAGCTGCTCCGGATCGTTGTACATGCGCCAGCCCTCGACTGCGTAGAGCAGGAAAAAGGAGGTCAGCGGAAGCATGACAATCAGGGTGAAAATGTGTTCAAAGCCGATCGGAAAAGCGAAGAAATTCGTATGGAATGCAGTCGTCATGTAGATCAGCATCGCCGGGAACAACAGGACGATCCGGATGTCCAGCGGGATGCGCCGCAGCAGTGCCGAACTCTTTTGGACGACCGGGAGCTGCACGGCCTTGTGCGTGACCGTGTACCAGAGAAGCGCGGCGCCCGGCAGAAGGGTGGCAGCGAGCAGGACGCATTCCACCACGAGCCGTTCCCGTACGGAATTGTAGTACGTGGCGTCCGCATGGATCTGACTGTAACCGTCTGGATGATAAGGGACGTAGACGACGCCCTTCCATTGGTTGAGCTGGAACGAGCGGCTCAGATCGGCAAACAGACTGGAGCTCTTTGCGGAGTTTTGCGGGAACTGATAGGAGAAGAGGGCAGCCTCCCGCAATTCTTCGGCTGTCGGCTGATGATCGAGATTGGTGTACACCTTGTTCCGCTTGCCGTCCTGTACGTAATATTTAAAAGAGCTGTCGCGGAAGGTCAGGCTGCTTTTGCGTTCCTCATACTCCCGGTCCCGTTCCTTCACGAGTTCGTTCAGCCGTTTTTCCCGGTCGTCCAGGGCGCGGCTGCTCGCCTCAGCGAGCTTGCTTGCCTGTTCTGTCGTCATTCGGGCGACTTCATCGGCTTTGCCGGCTTGCTGCGCTTCCCGGATGAGACTGCCGTACTTTTCCCGGAGGGCTTGCTGCCTGTCGCTTATGTTTTGGTCCCGTTCTTCATTCAGCTGCTTGATGGTTTCCGGATCGAGCTTCTCCAGCGGTTTTTGGTAATCGTACCCCGCGAAATCGACGTAAACGGTCTTCACGAGGTCCATTTCGGTGAGCAGCTCGTTGTAAAAGGCTTTGCTGTCAAAGTAATAATCTTCCCGCAGATACTCGCGGTTGTCGTAGATGTCGACGACCGTGAGAAAAGACAGCGTCAGGGTCAGCACGAGAGCGAGCGTCGCGAGCAGCGAGTAACGGCTATTTTTCGATTTTGTATCCAATTCCCCATACCACCTTTAAATATTTCGGATCTTTCGGGTTGATCTCAATCTTTTCCCGAATGCGCCGGACATGAACTGCAACGGTGTTTTCCGCATTGAGGTACGGCTCCTTCCAGACGCGCTCGTAGATTTCCTCGATCGAGAAGACCCGGCCCTTGTTTTCCATCAGCAGTTCGAGAATCTTGTATTCGGTTGCGGTCAGGCGCACGTCGCTGCCGTCCACGGCGACCGTCTTTGTGCTTTTGTTCAGGGTCAACCCGCGCACGTGGATCTCATCGTCTGTCGGCCGCCAGTTGCCCAGATTGGTGTAGCGGCGCAGCTGCGATTTCACCCGCGCCACCAGCTCCAGCGGATGAAAAGGCTTGGTGATGTAATCGTCGGCCCCGACATTCAGGCCCAGGATTTTGTCGGTATCCTCGGACTTGGCTGACAGCATGATGATGGGAATGTTTCGCTCCTGGCGAATTTTGAAGGTCGCCGTGATCCCGTCCATCCGCGGCATCATGATGTCCAGAATGATCAGATGAATCTCTTCCTCGGACAGAACGTCCAAGGCTTCCAGGCCATCGCCTGCCTTGAAAACAGTGATCGATTCGTTCTTGAGATAGATTTCAATCGCGTCCCTGATTTCCCGTTCATCATCGACGACGAGGACATTGTAATTCGTCATTGCAGCTCCCACCTCGTAGTTCTTTGCATAGTTCTATCTTACCGGGCACTTTTAACAAAATAGCATAGAAAACTCTTACATTTTTCTTAACGTATCGGAATTGGCAAAGTCTGGCAAGATTCTCGGGCGCATGACAGAGCCTCTCTGCGGATGCTTCTGGAATTCCTTCGGCAAAACTTTCCGCAAAATCGCGGTCGCTCCGCCAGTGAATGGGCTTCCGACCATTTAAAAGAATCCCGGCATGCCATGAGGTTTCCCGCTCCAGGCGAATAGGGTAAGATGGGAGGAAGACCAACAGGAAAACGGTGATACATTTGCTGGAATGGACTGGAGAGCGCATCATCCCGAAACTGATGAAACCGACGAACGGCATGCTGCTGGAGCATATTGCCCGCTACTACTTCGCCACTCCCTATATCCAGGGCAGGGTGCTGGACATCGCCTGCGGGACAGGCTACGGATGCCATATGGTAGCCAAGGACCGCAAGCGGGAGCTGGTCGAGCTGGTGGGGGTGGACATCGACGATGAGACGCTGGCGTATGCCAATCGCGAATACCACCATCAAAAGATTACGTATCGAAAGGGAGATGCGGTCGATCCTCTCCTGCCGGAGCAATTGGGGCAGTTCGATACGATCTTGAGCTTCGAGACGATCGAGCATGTAGAGGATGACCTGCAGTTTATGGACAACCTGTACCGCCTGCTGAAGCCCGGCGGCGTGCTGGTGCTGTCCAGCCCGTTCGGCAGAGGAAGGGGACAGCAGACGAGCGAGCCGTTCCACGTCCATCAGCTGACGCCGCAGGAATTCGAGGAGCTGTTCGTCCGCTTTTCAGAAGTGGACATTTACTACCAGCGAGGCGTGACCTTTGAGAAGCCTCGCGACGGTGTACGGTATTTTATCGGAATGGCCGTCTGCACGAAATAGGGCGGACGGACGCCGACGAGAATGGAGATGGCTGATCTGGCTGATTTTTTGGCGTTAGGAATTCGCAAGGAACTGCAAGCGGCTCTGCAAGCCAACGGGATTGCCGAGCCGACCCCGATCCAGGAAAAAACAATCCCTGTCGCGCTCGTGGGAAAAGACGTGCTCTCCCAGGCGCAGACCGGCACAGGGAAGACACTGGCTTTTGTCCTGCCCTTACTGGAGCAGGCTGATCCGGAAGCGGTACATGTGCAATCGCTGATTCTCACGCCCACGCGGGAGCTGGCGCTGCAGATCACGGCGGAAGTCAAGAAGCTGACTGCCCGGCTTGACGGGGTCCGCGTCCTCGCCGTCTACGGGGGACAGGATGTCGAGCGGCAGCTGAGGGGGCTGGCAGGGAAGAAGCAGATCGTCGTCGCCACCCCCGGACGGCTGTTGGATCATTTGCGGAGAGGAACAGTCGACCTCTCTGTTCTATCCACTCTTGTGCTCGATGAGGCGGATCAGATGCTGCACATGGGCTTCTTGCCGGAAGTGGAGGAGATCATCGAAAAGACGCCAAAGGATCGGCAGACGATGCTGTTCTCGGCCACACTGTCCGCCCAGGTGCGTTCTCTCGCCAAACGCTTCATGCGGCAGCCCGCGGATATTCGCGTACAAGGCAAACGTATCACGCTCGAGGATATCCGGCAAATCGTCGTGGAGACGACAGACCGGGCGAAGCAATCGACGCTGCGCAGCCTGATCGACGAGCAGCGGCCGTTTCTGGCTGTCATCTTCTGCCGTACGAAGCGCAGGGCGAGTGTGCTGAACGCCGCCCTGCAAGGATTCGGCTACTTGTCAGACGAACTGCACGGCGATTTGTCACAGGCGAAGCGTGAAGATGTCATGAAGCGGTTTCGCGAGGCAAGAATCCAGCTGCTCGTGGCGACGGATGTAGCTGCGCGCGGTCTGGATGTGGAAGGCATCACCCACGTGTTCAACTACGACATTCCGCTGGATGTGGAAAGCTACATCCACCGCATCGGACGGACAGGAAGGGCGGGAGAGCAGGGAGTTGCCTTTACTTTGGCGGCACCGAAGGATCGTTCCAATCTGGAGATGATCGAGAAGGGTATCGGCCTGTCCCTGGAAAGGCAGGCGAGGGAGACGCGAGAGGTGGCGGCTTCAGAATCCCGTCAGCCTGGGACGGGGAAAGCCGGGCATCAGGGAGGTCCAAGACAAGCGAGAGGGAACGTTTCCGAGCGCAATAGTCGTCCGCAGGAGCGCAAAGGAAAGAGCGGCGACCGCCAGAACGGCGGCTTCGGGCGCAAGGCAAGCGCTCATGAGCGGCGGGATTCCCTTTTTGGGAAGCCGAATGAGTCGGAGCGAAAAGCCAGGAAAACCGACCGCAAGTCAGGCCGTCCGGCAGAGAGCGACCGTGCGTCGGGTCCGAAAACCAATCAGCGCGGCCCCCAAAAACACGCGCGACAGCGGTAATCGTAAGGAAAAAGACCGTACCTGCCTTCTTTCAGGCGGGTACGGTCTTGTCTGTAGTTGCAGAGGTCTTACGGCGAATCGGGAAATAGTCGGGAACGTGTAAGAAAGCGCACACCCTCCGGTCCCTCGAGGGAGAACATGCCGCCGCGGCCGCTCACCACATCGATGATGAGCTGCGTATGCTTCCAATACTCGTACTGGGCTTTTCCCATGTAGAACGGGCAGCCGCCGATCTCGCCCAGCAGCACATCCTGGTCGCCGATGAGAAGCTCGCCCAGCGGATAGCACATCGGGGAGCTGCCGTCGCAGCAGCCCCCGGACTGGTGAAACATCAGGTCGCCGTGTTTGGCGCGCAGCCGTTCGATTAATTGCAGGGCCGCTTCGGTAGCGAGCACTTTTTCCTGCCGGCTCATCGATCAAAAGAAGCCCTGAGCCTGGTCGCTGTAGCTGACGAGCAGGTTTTTGGTTTGCTGGTAGTGGGAGAGCATCATTTTGTGCGTCTCGCGGCCGATGCCGGACAGTTTGTACCCGCCGAATGCAGCGTGAGCCGGGTAAGCGTGGTAGCAGTTGGTCCACACGCGGCCTGCCTGGATTTCACGGCCCACGCGATAAGCGGTGTTCACATCGCGGGTCCACAAACCGGCGCCCAGGCCGTACAAGGTGTCGTTCGCGATCGACAGCGCTTCTTCTGTATCCTTGAAAGTCGTGACCGACACGACCGGACCGAAGATTTCTTCCTGGAAGATGCGCATTTTATTGTGTCCTTTGAAGACAGTAGGCTGGATGTAGTAGCCGTCGGCCAGATCGCCTTCCAGTTGGGCGCGGCCGCCGCCGATCAGGCAATCTGCTCCTTCCTGTTTGCCGATGTCCAGGTAGGAGAGGATTTTTTCCACTTGCTCGAGGGAAGCCTGTGCCCCGAGCATCGTGTCGGTATCGAGCGGGTTGCCTTGCTTGATGCTCGCTACGCGTTTCAGGGCGAGCTCGATGAACGGCTCGTAAATGCTCTCATGGATCAATGCGCGGGACGGGCATGTGCAGACCTCGCCCTGATTGAGCGCGAACAGCACGAAGCCTTCGATCGCTTTGTTCAGGAAGGCGTCGTCTTTGGCGTACACATCCGGGAAGAAGATGTTCGGGGATTTGCCGCCCAGCTCCAGCGTCACCGGAATGATATTTTGCGAAGCGTACTGCATGATCAGGCGGCCTGTCGTCGTTTCGCCCGTAAAGGCAACCTTGGCGATGCGGTTGCTCGAAGCGAGCGGCTTGCCGGCTTCCAGCCCGAAGCCGTTGACCACGTTGACGACGCCCGGAGGCAGGAGGTCGCCGATCAGCTCTAACAGGACCATGATGGAAGCGGGAGTCTGCTCGGCTGGCTTGAGCACGACGCAGTTGCCGGCAGCCAGAGCCGGAGCGAGCTTCCACGTCGCCATCAGCAGCGGGAAGTTCCAGGGAATGATTTGTCCGACGACACCGAGCGGCTCATGGAAGTGATACGCTACCGTATCGTTGTCGATTTCGCCAAGGGAGCTTTCCTGCGCGCGGATCGCGCCGGCAAAGTAGCGGAAGTGGTCGATGGCCAGGGGAATGTCGGCAGCCAGCGTCTCGCGCACTGGCTTTCCGTTTTCCCATGTCTCGGCAGTCGCGAGCAGCTCCAGATTGGCTTCCATACGGTCCGCGATTTTCAGCAGGATATTCGAGCGCTGAGTCGCAGAAGTGCGTCCCCAGGCGGCTTTCGCTTCATGAGCGGCATCGAGAGCCAGCTCGATATCTTCCGCAGTGGAACGGGCTACTTCGCAGAACACCTTGCCGGTAATCGGCGTCACGTTTTCGAAGTATTCCCCTTTCACCGGGGGCACCCAATTCCCTCCGATGTAGTTCTCATAGCGATGTTTGAACGTCACCTTTGAACCGGCCTGGCCGGGCTGAGCATAGATCATGCGAACGCCTCCTCATATACTTTCTGGTCTTTGCGTTTTATCCGAAAAGCAATACCCGTACCAACCGCAGGAAGCACGAATTGACAGCGTTTTCAATTGTGCAAAAAACGAGATTTGCGCCGGCTTGGAACAGCAAGTGTTCCATATCGGAACAGCTAACAGACAGCCAACTCATGCTATAATGAAAAGGAATGATTTTGAGGGAGGGAAGAGCGTTGTCGACGATTGTCCAAGAGTCTTGGAAGCGCTGCCAGGAGTCTAGCCTCGTTACCACTCAGAAGGCAAATGATCAAATCATTTCCACCAATCGAATCAAAGAAATCATTCAGGAAAATCACCCTCTGATTCGCGAAAGTCTGCCCCTTTTCAACAAGCTGTCCCCCTTTTTGCTGTCGACGGAGCACATTGCGCTTTTATCCGATCGGAGCGGCAACATTATTCATACGATGGGAGACCCTGTCTTTGCGGAGCACGCGCAAACAGTCCAGCTGCAGATCGGCGCGAACTGGCAGGAGAGCAGCAAAGGGACCAACGCCATCGGCACGGCCCTGATTGCCCAGCAGCCGATTCAGATTCAGGGAGAGCAGCACTACTTCCGGGAGAACCACTTTCTGACATGCTCCTCCTCTCCGATTTTTTCACCAGCGGGAGAGCTGTTGGGCGTGATTGATATCAGCACCAGAAAAGAACACACGCATTCATTTGCCTTGACGATCGTCTGCATGATCGCCGAGGTCGTGCAAAACCGCCTCCTGCTTGCGGGGGCCGAGCGGGTGATGACGCTGCCGAGGTCTCCGTCTGGCCAGCTCCGCCCGCAGAAATGGCTGCCCCTCGTCGGACTGGACCGCGACGAGCGAATCGTGGGCATGAACGGACGGGCCAAGCAGCTGCTGGGTCCGGAAGCAATCGGCAAAGAGCTCGATCCGTTGCTGGAGCGGAGCGGACGGACTGTGCAGGACAATCGCCCCAAGGTATGGCCATCGGCAGCGGCCAAGATTGCAGCTTCGACACCCGCTCAAAATCCGACTCCGACCCCCCAGCTCAAGCCGTTCCCCCGCCTCGTCGGCTCCTGTCCGCGTTTTCTTCAGGCCAAGGTGCTGGCGCAAAAAGCGGCGCTGGTCGACTTTCCCGTGATGATTTTGGGGGAGAGCGGTACAGGCAAAGAACTGTTTGCCCAAATGATCCACCAGACGGGCCCGAGAGCCCAGGAGCCTTTTATCGCAGTGAACTGCAGTTCAATATCGGAAAATTTGATTGAGAGCGAATTGTTTGGCTACGAAGGCGGCGCGTTTACCGGGGCCCAGCGTGAAGGTCGGATCGGGAAGTTTGAAGCAGCGGGAAAAGGGACGATCTTTTTGGACGAAATCGGCGACATGTCCCTGCGGGCGCAAGCGGCTCTGCTCCGCGTCCTGCAGGAAAAAGTGGTGACGCCGGTCGGGAGCAACCAGTCCAGGCCGGTCCATGCGCGGGTCGTAGCGGCGACGCACAGGCATCTGCCGGATGAGATCAGGGCCGGCCGTTTTCGCGCTGACCTGTACTACCGGCTCAAGGGGGTCCTGATCGAGCTGCCGCCCTTGCGAAAGCGCAGCGACATTTTGCAGATCGCCATGAATCAACTGGGGCAGATCGCCCCGGATCGTTCTTGCGTCCTGTCCAGGGAGGCGCAGGCGATGCTCACGGCTTATTCCTGGCCGGGCAATGTGCGGGAGCTGCAGGGCGTGCTCATCCAGGCAGCGTTTTTGACGGACGACGACGTAATCGGCTGCGAGCATATTCAGCTGGAAGGTCTGGAGGAAGACTGCTTGCAGGCTGCCGAGCCGGGCGTGAAGTCCTTGCGCGAGACGGAATGCGAGGCGATAAGCAGCGCCTTGCGCATCAGCCGGGGCAATGTCAGCCAGGCGGCCAAGCTGCTGCAGATCGGCCGAAACACCTTGTACCGCAAAATGGCGGATTACCGTATCTTGACGCAGATCAATCAGGAGGAGCTATGATCGCCCTATACAGGCTGGACAAAGAGCTGGAGAGAAAAATCGCGGAGCTGCTGGACGGCTGCGGCCATCCGATTGGGTATTTTTATTCGATCAAGTCGATCATCGACCAAATGATGAACCCGTTCGTGGTCATCACGACAGAGCCGTACTGCGAAGAGCTGGAGCCCTTTTCCCTGCCGGTGGTCTGCCTCTCGATCGACATCAGTGACGTGAGGCGGGCATGGGAGAGCATCCGCAAAAAGGGAGCGTGCGAGCAGGCTGTCGTCGTCTGCAGCTCCCCGAAAGAGAAACAGTGGCTGGAGCGGGAATATGCCCTGGAACCGGACGCGAGCGAAGAGCGCTTCCGCTTCCAGGTGCGGAACGAATGGGAGGAGGAATCTGGGCAGACGGTGTATCTGCTGCCCAAATGGGATCGAAATTCGTTGCCGGCCAAGCCGCCGACAGGCGAATGGCAGCGGCTGGAGCCGTCCGCAGCCACACTGCGCCGGGCCGTGCAGCAGGCCGACCTGCTGATGACCTACACGCGGGACCGGCTGCGGGAAAAGCATCTCATGGAGGCGGTCGTCAACTCGGCCCACGATGCCGTCATCGCCGTGGATCGGCACAGCCAGATCACGCTGGTGAACGAGCAGGCCAAAATGCTCCTGGGACTTGCCGGAGATGTGCTGGGCAAACCGATCACGGACTACATCCCCCACTCCGACATGCTGCGCGTCTTGAAGACCGGGCGGCAGGAGCTGGGAGATGTGGCTACCGTGCTCGACCGTTCCATTGTCATCAACCGGATCCCCGTCATTGTGAAAGACCAGATCGTCGGCGCCGTCTCCAACTTCAAGGAGATCATCGACATTCAGAAAATGGAGATGTCGCTGCGCAAAAAGCTGCATGAGAATGGTCTGGAAGCCAGATATCGGCTGGACAGCATCATCGGCTCGTCCACGGCCATCGCCGAGACCCGAGAACAGGCTGCCATGTTTGCGAAGACAAACGCGACCGTGCTGATTACGGGAGAATCGGGGACGGGCAAGGAACTGTTTGCCCAGGGGATCCATCTCGAGAGCACGCGAGCGGTGGGGCCGTTTTTGGCGGTCAACTGCGCGGCGCTGCCCGAGAGCCTCTTGGAGAGCGAGCTGTTCGGCTACGAAGACGGGGCCTTCACGGGGGCGAAAAAGGGGGGGAAGCCCGGGCTGTTTGAGCTGGCGCATGGCGGCACGCTGTTTCTCGACGAGATCGGAGAAATGCCGCTGCGCATTCAGGTGCTGCTGCTGCGGGTGCTGCAGGAGCGGCGCGTGCGGCGCGTAGGCGGCGAGCGGATCATTCCGGTCGATGTGCGGATCGTGGCTGCGACGAACCGGGATCTGGCAGAAGAAATTGAACGGGGACGTTTCCGTGCCGACCTGTACTACCGGATCAACATGCTGGCGCTGGAGGTTCCGCCGCTGCGCGAACGCCCGGAGGATATGCCTGAATTGGTCAACAGCATGATTCGTGAGGTCAACGAACAGCATGAGCAAAAGGTCGAGCACATGGACGAGGAAATCTATCGGCTCTTCCAGAGCTATCGGTGGCCGGGAAATGTGCGTGAGCTGCGCAATGTGGTAGAGCGGATGGTGCTGCTGGCCAAGGACGGGAGAATCACGAGGGAAAACGTGGATTTTTTGTTTGCCCGAAAGGGAGCGGCGCGACCGGCGCGCATGGCGGGTGCGGAAAGCGGCGGGCGCGAGAATCCGGAGGCAGCGAAGATCGCAGCCGCCCTGCAGCAATCCAGGCACAACAAAACGCTCGCGGCCAAAGCGCTGGGAATGGACCGGACGACGCTGTGGCGCAAGATGAAGCAGTACCATATCGAGTGAGCGAAGTGTTGCAGCGAAGCGTTGCAACACTTCGCTGCTTGATGGCCGTACGTCATGATGCGACAATTTTCAACACCTTGCTATGAAAGCGTTTTACATAAAAAGGCCGGATCGTTCCGCTTGGCATCAAATGTGCATGAGCCTACTGTCTGTATCGTCTAAAAATGTTGATCATTCCAGGGGGGGGGAGACGATTGCTTCATTATTCAATCGCGGTGATTCCAGGCGACGGAATCGGTCCCGAAGTAATGGACGAAGGGGTAAAGGTACTGAAGGCCATTGAAGAAAACCATGGCGGCGTTCGCTTTGCCAGTGATGTGATGGATTGGAACTGCAGCTACTACCTCGCACATGGCAGGATGATGCCGGAGAATGGATTGGATACATTAAAAGATTACGATCTAATCCTGCTTGGCGCAATCGGAGCGCCCGAGGTACCGGACCATGTGTCTGTGTGGGAGCTGATTCTGCCGATCCGGCGCGCTTTTCAGCAATACGTAAACCTGCGCCCGGTCAAGCTGCTCCGCGGGTTGGAAAGCCCGCTTCGCTACAAGGAGCATGCGGATCTCGACTTCGTGGTGGTCCGGGAAAATACAGAAGGCGAATACTCCAACATGGGCGGGCGGATGCACCAAGGGACGCCGCACGAAATGGCCGTGCAGAACAACGTGTTTACCCGCTACGGCACGGAGCGGATTGTGAAGTACGCGTATTCGCTGGCGGAAAAGCGGCCGAAGAAGCGGCTGACGGCAGCGACGAAGTCAAACGGAATCAACCACTCCATGCCGTTCTGGGATGAGATCGTCAAGGAAATCTCTGCGGAGCATCCCGGGATTGACACGAATCTGTACCATATCGATGCATTGGCAGCTTACTTTATCACACGTCCCGAGACGTTCGACGTCGTGGTCGCGAGCAATCTGTTCGGCGACATTTTGACGGATCTGGGAGCGGCGATCGTCGGCGGACTGGGCCTCGCTCCCTCCGCGAATATCAATCCCGAGCGCAAATATCCTTCGATGTTCGAACCGATCCACGGCTCTGCACCGGATATCGCGGGGAGGGGAATCGCCAATCCGATCGCGCAAATCTGGAGCCTCAGCATGATGATGGACCATCTCGAGCTGCCGGAAATCAGCGCGGTCATCATGCAAGCGATCGAGCACGTATTGCTGGACGGCAAGGTGCTGACTCCCGACCTGGGCGGGAAGGCGACGACGAAGGAGCTGGGAGACGAGATCGTCCGCCAGATCTATCTGGCAGCCAAATAGACGGAAGAAGGAGGCAAGGGGAGAATGCAAACGAAGACGAAATCGTACGATCTGTACATCGGCGGCGAATGGGTAAAAACAGACAGCCGCATTCCTGTCTATCACAAATACACGGGCGAGTGCATCGCGCAAATCGCCAAAGCCGAGCAGCATCACGTGTCGGACGCGGTGGAGAAAGCGGCGAGAACGTTCAGGCAGGACCGCCTCACCCCGTTTCAGCGCTACAAAATTTTGCTGAAAGCGTCCGAGATCATGGAAGCGCGGCGGGACGAGATGGAGCTGTCGCTGATCCGCGAGGTCGGCAAAACGCGCAAGGACGCGGTGAACGAGCTGGACCGCACGATCAATACGCTGCGCCTGTCTGCCGAGGAAGCGAAGAAGATTCACGGAGAGATGGTCCCGCTGCAAGCGACGGAAGGCTCCGAGAACCGGCTCGGCTTTACCATCCGGGTGCCAAAGGGCGTCATCGGTGCGATCACGCCGTTCAACTACCCGCTTTTGCTCAGCACGCACAAGATCGCTCCGGCCATCGCGGCAGGCAACACGCTGGTCGTCAAGCCGGCTACCGTGACGCCGCTCGCGACGTTCCTGCTGCTGGAGGTTCTGGAAGAGGCGGGCTTGCCCAAAGGCTACGTCAACATCGTGACGGGAGCAGGCAGCGAAGTGGGAGAATGGCTGCTCGACGAAGAGCGCATCGCGATGTACACCTTTACCGGCTCGGGCGGAGTCGGACGCCATATCAAGGAGCGCAGCGGCATGCGGCCTGTGGCGTTGGAGCTCGGCAACAACTCGCCCAACATCGTGCACCTCGACGCCGATCTGGAGCTGGCGGCCCGTCAGACGGCGGCGCGCAGCTTCCACAACGCGGGTCAGGCCTGCATCGCGGTACAGCGCATCTACGTACACGAGGCTGTGTTCCAGGAGTTTTCCGAGCGGTACATCTCGGAGGTGAAGAAGCTGAAGGTCGGAAATCCGGAAGACCCGGACACCGATGTCGGGCCGATGATCAGCGAGAAAGAAGCGATCCGCACCGAGGAATGGGTGCGGGAAGCGATCAGTCAGGGCGCTACAGCGCCGCTGCCTGTGAAACGCGAGGGAGCTTTGTTCTACCCGGCTGTTCTGCTCGATACGAAGCCGGAGATGAAGGTCGTGTGCCGCGAAGTGTTTGCCCCCGTGGTGACGATCATCCCGTACAGCGACCTGGACGATGCCTTTGCCCAGGCAAACAACTCCGATTACGGCCTGCAGGCAGGGATTTTTACCCGCGATCTGAACATCGCCATGAAGGCGGCGCGCGTGCTGGAGTACGGCGGCGTCGTCATCAATGACGTCTCGACGTACCGCAACGATGTCATGCCGTACGGCGGCATCAAGAACAGCGGGCTGGGCAAGGAAGGTCCGCGGTATGCGGTAGAAGAAATGACGGAAGAGAGAATGGTGGTGATCAATCTATGAATGGACAGCTGTTGGCAGGAAAGACCGCGATTGTCACAGGAGCGGCATCGGGGATGGGGAAAGCCATCGCCACGCTGTTTGCCGAGCAGGGAGCCAATGTCGTGCTGGCCGATTTGAACCAGGACGCGGCGGAACGCGTCGCGCAGGAGCTGCCGGCAGGCATGGCGCTCGCAGTCCAGACAGACGTATCGGATGACGAGAGCGTGGCAGCGCTCATCGAGGCCACCGTCTCTGCATATGGCGCCATCGATGTGCTCGTCAACTGTGCCGGAGTGCCGCAAGCATTCACGCCGATCGAGGAGCTGAGCCTCGAGCAGTGGGATCGCACGTTGGCGGTCAATACCAAGTCGATCTTCCTGACGACCCGCCACGCCGTTCCGCACATGAAAGCAGCCGGCAAAGGCAGCATCATCAATATCGCCTCCATCGCAGGGATTCGCGCGCGTCCGGGCCTGAACGCGTACTGCGCCTCCAAAGGTGCCGCCATCATGCTGAGCAAGGCGCTCGCGATCGAGCTGGCTCCGTACAAAATCAGAGTGAACGTCATCAACCCGGGACCGGCACAGACACCGATGCTCGGCAAGTTCATCAAGGGAGACGAGGCAGAAGTGGAAGCCGGCAAGAAGGACATTTTTATCAGCAGCGTCCCGCTCGGCACCTTGATCCAGCCGGAGGACATCGCGGGAGCGGCCCTGTATCTGGCTTCGGATCTGGCAAAAATCGTCACGGGTGAAGTCATGAACGTGGATGGCGGAAGAGGGATCTAGTCATACGATTAAAATTTTCATATTATTAAATGAATTCAATATTTTACAAAAATAAACAAGGGGGAATTAGAGAGATGGCTAGCAAAAAATGGAGTTTTCTATTATCGGGGGTAATGTCCCTCTCCGTAATGCTGACAGCATGCGGAGGCGGCGGTCAAGGGACCGCTCAGCCTTCCGGACAGTCTGGCGGCGGACAGTCTGCCCAGACTGAAGCGCCCAAAAGCGCCGAACAGACATTTGTATTCAAGGCAGGACACTCGCTGACCGAAGACCATCCGTACAACGTCGCGCTGAAAAAGATGGCAGAGGACGTGGAGAAGCGCTCCAATGGAAAAGTAAAAATCGAAGTATATCCGCTCAGCCAGCTGGGTGCTGAACGCGAATTAACGGAAGCGCTTACTTTTGGCACGGCGGACATGGAGATCACCTCGACGGCTCCCGTGACCAACTTCTATCCCAAATTGGGCCTGCTCGACCTGCCGTTCCTGTTCGAGAGCCGCGAGCAAGCCTACAAGGTGCTGGACGGCAAGATCGGCCAGGACATCCTGAAAGACTTGAGCAACGCCAACCTCGTTGGCCTGGCTTGGGCTGAAAACGGTTTCCGCCACATCACGAACGGAACGAAGGACATCAAGACGCCGGCGGATGTCCAAGGAATGAAGATCCGTACACAGGAAAACCCGATTCACCTGGCTGCCTTCGAGGCAAGGAACTAAAGAAACACGGGTTGTTCTTCTCCGTCGACCCCGGCGCGGATGCGACCGTGGGGGGAATGGCGGCGACGAATGCGAGCGGGACTACCTCGGTGCGCTACGGCGTCATGCGCGACCAGGTGCGCGATCTCGAAGTGGTGCTGGCGGATGGCCGGATCATTCATACGGGAAGCATGACGGCGAAGTCTTCGTCCGGCTATCACCTGACAGGGCTGTTTGTCGGTTCGGAAGGCACGCTGGGGATTTTCACGGAATTGACCTTGCGCGTGTACGGAATCCCGGAAGCCACGATGGCGGCGCGGGCCTGCTTCCCGACCGTGCAGGACGCGGTAGACACGGTAGTGGACATTCTCTCGGCGGTGATTCCCGTGGCGCGAATCGAGCTGGTCGACGAACGTTCGATTCGCCAGGTCAATGCGTACAAGGAAACGAGCTATCCGGAGAGTCCGACGCTGTTCATCGAGTTTCACGGCAGCGAGCAAGGTCTTGCGCACGATATCGAGTTCGCGCAAAACATCGCCGGCGAGCACGGGTGCACCGAGTTCCTGTTCGAGACGGACTCCAAAGCGCGCGCGCAGCTGTGGGATGCGCGGCACAATATGGCGTACGCCTTCATTCACAAATCGCCGGGCAAAAAGATGATGGTGACGGACGTGTGCCTGCCGTTCTCCGAGCTGGCGGGCGCCGTGGTCGACGCCCGAGCTGCCATTGATCGCTCGGGCCTGGACGGAGCGATCCTGGGACATGTCGGAGATGGCAACTACCACGTCATTTTGATGATCGATTTGAACGATCCCGACGAGGTGTCCCGCGCGGAAAAGCTGAATGCCCATCTGGTCGAATACGCGCTCGGCCGGGGCGGGACGTGCACCGGGGAGCATGGCGTCGGCGTGGGCAAAGCCAAATACCAGCGCATCGAGCATGGCGACGCGCTCGACGTCATGCAAGCCATGAAGCAAGCATTGGATCCGACCGGCATCCTGAATCCGGGGAAAATTTTCGGAGCGTGAGCATAAGAGAACCGGCAGGACCTGCAAACTGTACTTTCTACAGCTTGCGGGTTCTTCTTTTTGTCGAAAAGAGGTTCAGAGGAAAGGAAAAGTGACTACAATGTGGAATGTAGAAGCTGTTCATGAAACAACGAATTCACCGATTGCAGGGAGGCAAGCATGAAGCCGATTGTCGAGATAGCCAAGACAGCAGGTATCGAGGAGCAGGATCTGGAGCTGTACGGAAAATACAAGGCCAAATTATCTGATGAACTGTGGGAAAAGGTAAAGGATCGTCCGGACGGCAAGCTGATCCTCGTGACCGCGATGAACCCCAACCCGGCGGGAGCAGGAAAAACGCTCACGACGATTGGTTTGTCCCAGTCGCTGAATGCGCTGGGAAAAAAGACGGTAGCCGCGCTTCGGGAGCCATCCCTCGGTCCGTGCATGGGCATCAAGGGAGGCGCCACGGGAGGAGGCCAGGCACAGATTCTCCCGGCAGACGAAATCAACCTTCACTTTACGGGTGACATACACGCCGTCACGTCGGCGCACAATTTGCTGGCTGCGATGATCGATAACCATATCTTCCAGGGCAATCCCCGCCGATTGAACCCGAAAAAGATCGTCTGGAAGCGGGCGATGGATATGAATGACCGCGCCCTGCGCAACATCGTGGTCGGTCTCGGCGACGGGAACGGGATGGCGCGGGAAGACGGCTTCATGATTACGACCGCTTCGGAAATAATGGCGATTTTGTGCTTGAGTGAAGATCTGGCGGACTTGCGGGAGCGTCTGAACCAGATCTTCATCGGCTACGACTTCGACGACGAGCCGGTGCGGGCCCAAGAAATTCATGCGGCAGAGGCCATGTGCGTCCTGTTAAAGGAGGCGCTCAAGCCGAACCTGGTGCAGACGACGGAAGGAACGCCCGTGCTTATCCACGGCGGACCGTTCGCCAACATCGCGCACGGCTGCAGCAGTGTCATCGCGACGAAGACAGCGCTCAAGCTGGCAGACTATGTCGTGACAGAGGCGGGCTTCGGAGCGGATCTCGGTGCCGAGAAGTTTTTTCACATCAAATGCAGAAAAGCGGGCCTGACACCGGCAGCGGCAGTGGTCGTCATCACGGTGAGGGCGCTGAAATACAACGGCGGCGTCAAAGCAGCCGACCTGGCCGTGGAAAATGTGGAAGCGGTGAAGCAGGGCTTTGCCAACGTCCGCCGACACCTCGAAAACCTGCAAAAATTCGGGGTCCCTGCCGTGGTGGCGATCAATCACTTCACCACCGACACGCAGGCCGAAGTGGACACGGTCCTCGCCTTGTGCGGGCAGCTGGGCGTGGAAGCGGCCCTATCCGATGTCTGGGCAGAGGGCAGTCGGGGTGGCGTGGAGCTGGCGGAGAAAGTCGCGCGTGCGGCCGAGCAGCCCGCTGCCTTCCGCTTCCTTTACGAGGAGAATTTGACGATCCAGGAAAAAATCGAGACGGTCGTCAAGGAAGTATACCGCGGGTCCGATGTCGTCTTTTCGCCGTCAGCTCGCAAAACGATGCAAAAAATCGAGGAGCTGGGGCTTTCCCGGCTGCCTGTGTGCATGGCGAAAACCCCGTATTCCTTTACCGATCAGGCGCATATGTTGGGCGCGCCGACCGGCTTTCCCATTTCGGTCAGCGAATTGCGCATATCTGCCGGAGCAGGTTTCATCGTGGCGCTGACCGGAAGTCTGGTCACGATGCCTGGCCTGCCGAAAAAGCCGGCCGCCGAGTCGCTGTACATCGACGAGGACGGCCGAATTAGGGGCTTGAGCTAAAATGGGGGGATCAGGCGAACGTCCCGGTTGCCTGCTACATACGGATATGGAGTAAGTAATTTTGCCGAAAGCGGGGATGGCAGTTCGAATGACTCTTTATCTCGATTACAAGTCGCCTTCGATTCAATACTTTGATGACGTCAATCAGCATCGGCTGTTTACGAAGGACAACCGCAACTTCATCAATGTCCTGTCCACGCAAACCTTGAATTCGCTGGACAACGCATCGATCTTGGACATTTTTCTGAGCCAGGGAAACGTCATCGAGCCGCACTACCACCAAAACGCGGCCGAGCTGGTGTATTGCGTATCGGGAGCAGCCAACGTCTCGTTTATCAATCCGTTCACGAATGAAGTATCGACCTATCAAGTCACGCCGGGGCAAGTCACCAACATCCCGCAAGGCTGGTGGCACTGGGAGGTGGCAATCACCGACAATACGCATCTGGTCGCCATCTTCAACGCCCCGACGCCGGAAGTCATTCTCGGTTCCGACATTCTGCGATTGACGCCGAGCAATGTCATGGCCCACACGTATTGCCTGAACGAAGCGCAGCTGAAGGAAACTTTGGCTCCGATCCAGATGTCGACCTTTATCGGACCTCCGGCGAACTGCTACCAAGGGCATATCCAGGCTCCAGTCCCCCGACAGCCTGAAGTGTACGGCTACCAGCTGCCGTATCCGTCAGCGCCGGTGCCTCCGCCATACGGGTACGGGCAGCCGCAGGGATCATCGTATGCGCCGCAGGGACAGTATCAGCCGTACTGGTGAGAAAAGGTGGATCTTCCGCCTGCTGGCAGGATCAGACCCCTTTTCTTAATTTCCAGTCACGCATTTCAGCGTTGAGGCGGCAGGCACCTTTGACTTGGACGCCGAGCTGATAATCTACTTTTCGGGCAGCCAACAGCCGCTGCAACGGCAATTCAACAAGAATCTGAACATCTTTGAGGTGCAGAGCGTGCTGGCCGATTACGTGCTGATTCACAAAGAAAAGGTTTATTGGTGTGGATGGAAGGGTAGTAAAATTTGCAAAGGTACATCTATTTGGAAATGAAATCAGCATAATCGATAAAACAATTTGTTAAAATTAAACAAAAAGCATCTACTATTTTCCATTTTATGCTATAGTAATGGAAATACAAAAAACGACGAAAAATGACAAAGGCAAACCTGCTGAAAGGCAGGGACGCAAAGCCACGGGTCTAAGGCGGCACAGACAAGAGACAGCCGCTACGATAGCCGGGTTGCCAGACCGTAAGCGCATAAGGCTGTCGGATGGCAGTCTTTTTTGTTGTACGCAGCCGAGGCTGCGCCGGCGCCACGGCTTGGCAAAGCCAGGTTAGCGAATCAACAAGAGGATAGGAGGATCAACCGTAATGAAAGTAAGTTTAAAGAGCAAGTTGATTGTCGTCATGTGTCTTCTATTGACCATCAGTTTGGCCACCGTATGCGGTGCCAGCTATTGGAGCTCCTCGAAGCTGTTGGCATCCAGCCTGGACAAGGAAGCCGAGCTGGCGGCGAGCAATCTCTCCATCCGCATTGACAGCTTCTTTCAAGAAAAAATTGGAATCGTGGAAACCATCGGAGAGATGATTTCCTCCGATAACAATTTTGAGCACGACCTGAAGCTGATCCAAGAGGCCCAGAAGAAAAATCCCGAGTTTGAGACGTTCTTCTTTTCCTATGACTTGAGTGGCAAAAAGGTCATCAACTTTAAAGGCGAAGAGACGAATCCATCGGACCGTCCGCATTTTCAGGAAGCCGGCAAGGGAGAAGGGAAAATTATCGTCTCCGAGCCTGTGAGTTCCCAGCGGACAGGCAATAACATCGTGACCGTCATCGTTCCGCTGATGAAGGACAACCGTCAATACGGTTATGTCGGCTCCACGATCCCGATCAATGAAATTCAGAAAACCGTTTCTGAAGAAAAATTCGGGCAAAGCGGCTACGCCTTTTTGGTGAGCAAAAAAGGGACGTACATCTGGCATCCCAATGCCGACTTGATTTTAAAGGAATCGGTATTGAACGCAAGCAGCGACGAGCTCAAAACCGCATTCGAGCACATCCGGAGCGGCAGCCACGGGATCATTCAATACCAGCAAAATGAAATGGCGCATTTCGCTTCGTTCGCCAGCACCAAATGGAACTGGGGCGTATTCATAACCGCTCCAACAGGAGAGCTGCACGCTCCTGTCAATGAGCTGTCCATCCAGCTTCTCGCCATCTCTGTGGCCGTTCTGATCATCGGCAGCCTGCTCGTATACTTCGTAGCCGTCCGCTTGGCCAAACCAATTCAGCGGTTGAATCATGCGGTCAATGTCGTGGCGCAGGGCAATTTGACGGAGACCGTGACGGTAGACGGGAAAGATGAGATCGCTGTGTTGTCCCGTGACTTTAACCAGACCGTGTCCGATTTGAGGGGCTTGATTGAAGGGGTGTCACTGTCGTCCGATCAGGTGCTGCTCTTTACCCGGGAGGTCTCAGCCGGTATTGAGCAGGCGACGGAAAACGTAAACCGGATCGGGGCGTCGATCGCTCAAATTTCCGAAGGGGCCCAGGCGCAAGCAAACAGTTCTCAGGAAGTAGCGATGTCGATGAACGATATGGCAGCCGGGATTGTGAAAATCGCTGAGACATCCTCCCAGGTATCGGAAGCAGCGCGGGAGGCCACCTCGCAAGCCGAGCAAGGAACGGCAGTCGTGGAGCAAGCCGTGCGGCAGATGGGCAGCATTGGCGAAGGAACCAGCAAAGCGGCAGAGGCAATTGTACATCTCCACGGCCGTTCCCAAGAAATTGAGGGAATTCTCGATACCATCAGTCAGTTGACCTCGCAAATCAATTTGCTCGCGCTGAACGCTTCGATCGAGGCGGCTCGGGCTGGCGAGCATGGACGCGGTTTTGCGGTCGTGGCAGGGGAAGTGAAAAACCTGGCCAATCAGTCGGAAGAATCGGCAGCCAAGATTGCCCAGTTGATCAGCGAAATCCAACAAGATACCCGCCATGCGGTGGACGTGATGAACGCGGGCAATCAAAACGCGCAGGAAGGCGTGCAACTCATCGAAGAGGTGCGGGACATTTTCGCCCATATTCTCGAATCGTCCCGCAATGTTGCCGGACACATCCTGGAGGTTTCAGCGGCATCCGAACAAATGTCTGCGGGATCCCAGCAAGTCAGCGCATCCGTAGACGAGATGCACCATATTGCCAAGCACGCCTCCGAAGATGCCCGGACGGTCGTGGAAGCGACAGCGGAGCAGCTGGAAGCGATCCACGAAATCGCCAATTCCGTCGAGCGATTGAATGCCGTGGCAGATGAACTGCAGCATGGCGTAGGCAAGTTCACGCTGTAGGCCACAGCCTCTTCTGGAAAGGGGGGATGCGATGCGAGGGATGAGCCAGTTTGTTTGAGAGAAATTGAATTCATACCCACAACCAGGAGGAGAAACCGATGAAGACCTTTAGAAAAACAATCGTAGCGAGTACACTCGTTGCCGCCTTGCTGATGACAGGAACAGGAGCGTTTGCCGCAGCGAACCCGGCTCAGTCCGTACCGACTGTGGCTGCGGATGCCGCCAAGAAACAGGAAGACAAGAAGTTTGCGTCGCGCCTGGATGCCATTTTGGCGAGAGGGTACATTCTCGTGGGAACAACAGGCGATTATAAGCCGTTCACATATCTGAATCCGAAGACGAACGAATATGAAGGCTACGATATCGACGCGATGAAGGAATTTGCGAACAGCCTGGGCGTGGAAGCGCGATTTGTCCAAACCTCGTGGCCAACGATGATGGACGATTTCCTGGCGAACAAATTTGATATTGCCGTCGGTGGCGTGACCCGGAACACAGACCGTCAGAAGACAGCCCACATGGGTGATCCTTACATCCAATTCGGGAAAGCGCCTTTGATCCGTGCAGAAGACCAGGACAAGTACAAGAGCCTTGAGGACATCAACAAGCCTTCCGTTCGCATCGGTGTAAACCCTGGCGGCACCAACGAAAAGTTCGTGCGCGAGCATCTGACTAATGCCACTGTTACGGTTGTCCAAAACAACCTCGACATCCCTGGCCTTGTGGCAAACGGTACATACGATGTCATGATTACCGATACGATCGAAGCGATGGTCTACGCGAAGGCAGATCCTCGTCTGTATGCGGCGCTGACGGACAATCCTTTCACGAAGAGTGAAAAAGCGTACATGATTCCGCGTGGTGACTTTATTTTCGCCAGCTACCTGGATGTATGGATGGATGAAATGAAGCTGCAAGGGAAATTCGATGAGCTTTTCCACAAATGGATTCAATAAAAACGATGAAGGACAAGGCCCTGTTTGGCCAATCCAAACGGGGTCCTTTTTTTTTGCCTTTTTTGGGCAGGACAGTTTCCGGTTTGCAATTTCTCGAAATTCATGATACGATTACACCTACGTTCTTTGTGTAGTGCTTAAGTACAATCGGGGATAAGAGGGCATGTTCCGGATCGTAAGGAATAATGCCCTTTTTTAGTGAGAATTTTATAGGAAAAGGTTTAGAAAAGGAGACTGAAAAGCATTGGGTACTTTTTATGATTTTGGTTTGCATAACTCTATCGTGAGAGCGTTGAGCAATATGGGCTTTGAAGAAGCGACGGCCATTCAGGATCAGACAGTTCCGATCGCCTTGCAGGGACGGGATTTGATCGGGCAGGCACAGACGGGTACAGGGAAGACTGCTGCCTTTGGTATTCCTCTGGTGGAAAGACTGGATGAAGAAAGCGGGAATATCCAGGGGGTAGTTCTGACGCCGACCCGCGAGCTGGCTGTGCAGGTGGCGGAAGAAATCAACAAGATTGCCCAATTCAAAAAAATTACGGCTCTGCCGATTTACGGCGGGCAGGACATTACCCGTCAGATCAAGGCGTTGAAAAAGCGTCCGCAGATCATCGTGGCGACGCCTGGGCGTTTTATGGATCACATGAGAAGAAGAACGATCCGCCTGGATGCCATCGAGATCGTAGTCTTGGACGAGGCCGATGAAATGTTGAACATGGGCTTCATCGACGACATCAAGGAAATTTTGCAGGAAGTGCCGGACAATCGTCAGACACTGCTGTTCTCTGCGACGATGCCGCGCGCGATCCAGGAAATCGCGCAGCAATTCATGACCGATCCGGTGCTGATCTCCGTCAAGCCGAAGGAAGTGACGGTGCCCAATATTGAACAGCAGTATATGGAAGTGGCCGAAAAGCAAAAGTTCGATGTCCTCTGTCGAATGCTCGATATCCACTCGCCGGAGCTGGCGATCGTCTTCGGCCGCACCAAACGCAGGGTAGATGAATTGTCCGAAGCCCTGACCAAGCGCGGTTACGGTGCGGAAGGCATTCACGGCGACTTGAACCAGGCGAAACGAGACAGTGTCCTGCGCAAGTTCAAGGAAGGCACGATCGAAGTGCTGGTCGCAACCGACGTAGCCGCTCGCGGTCTGGATATCAGCGGCGTGACCCACGTCTTCAACTTTGACATTCCGCAAGACGCCGAGAGCTACGTCCACCGGATCGGCAGAACCGGGCGCGCGGGGAAAACCGGTCTGGCGATCACATTCGCCACCTCCCGCGAAATCGACCATCTGCGCCTGATCGAGCGTGCGACGAATCGCCGCATGGAGCGCCGTTCCGTGCCGTCCATGGCAGAGGCGATGGAAGGGCAGCAACGCACGGCTGTAGAAAAAATCCTGGAAGTGGCAGGCCGTGAAAATCTGCAAGCGTACAAAATGCTGGCGGAACAGCTGCTGGAGGATGTCGACTCCGTCACGCTCGTATCCGCAGCCTTGAAGTTGCTCACGAAAGAACCGGATTTGACGCCGGTTCGCCTCACGGAAGAAGCGCCGCTGCGCGTCAGCAAAAAGAAATTCCCGTCCAAAGGGAAAGGCACGTCCGGCGGATACGGTGCGAAGAGACCGCAACGTCCGCGCTCAGGAGAATCCCGTCCACGCAGCGGCGAGTTTCGCCCTCGTTCCGGTGAATCCCGTCCGCGTACGTCAGATTCCCGCTCTCGTGGAGAGAGACAGCGCTAATCAAGTCGTTTTAAGTGGTTTTCAGACAAGACTTTCGCAGCACAGCGGAAGTCTTGTTTTTTATAGGCCTGCCAAATCGTGGATTCCCAACCCGGAGAGGCTGATTTCCCAACAAAACCTTGCGCGGCAATGCCCTCGCTCATCCTCGAGGCAGCCTCGGGAACGGCTTCACTATTAACTTTTGTCAACATCAGTCGAGACAATACCTCCCTTTGATTTTATTGTGGCGCCAATGAAAACGCTTTATATTTGAAGCAGGCAATCGAACATTTTAATATTGTCATGAACTGATAGATATCGGTAAAAGGAGGGTCCACAATGGAGAAAGTAGCCACGAGCAATCAAGGTTCAGGTGGGGTGCGCGTCTCGGTACAAAAGTTTGGACGATTCCTGAGCGCGATGGTCATGCCGAATATCGGCGCGTTCATCGCTTGGGGGTTGATTACCGCACTCTTTATTCCAACGGGCTGGCTGCCCAATGAAAATCTGGGCAAACTGGTCGGCCCGATGATTACGTACCTGCTGCCGCTTTTGATCGGCTATACAGGCGGTAAAATGATCCACGATGTTCGCGGAGGCGTGGTCGGTGCCGTCGCGACGATGGGGGTCGTCGTCGGTACGGATATTCCCATGTTTATGGGGGCCATGATCATGGGGCCGCTCGGCGGTTGGGTCATGAAAAAAGTCGATCAGCAGCTGGAAGGAAAAATTAAATCCGGCTTTGAAATGCTGGTAAACAACTTTTCTGCGGGGATTATCGGGGCGCTGCTGACCCTGCTCGCATTCCTCGCGATCGGTCCAGTCGTCGAAGGCTTGAGTAAGGCGCTTGCCGCTGGTGTGCAAGTGATCGTCAACGCGGGTCTGCTGCCGCTGGCGAGCATCTTCATCGAGCCAGCCAAGATTTTGTTCCTGAACAACGCCATCAACCACGGCATCCTGAGCCCGATCGGCCTCGATCAGGCGGCCAAAGCAGGCCAGTCGATCTTCTTCCTGCTCGAAACCAACCCGGGACCGGGCCTCGGAATCCTGCTGGCGTACTGGCTGGCGGGCCGGGGCAACGCGAAGCAATCCGCTCCGGGCGCTGTCATCATCCACTTCTTCGGCGGGATTCATGAAATATACTTCCCGTACATTTTGATGAACCCTCGCTTGATTTTGGCGGTTATCGGCGGCGGCATGGCGGGTGTCTTCACCTTCACGCTTTTGGGCGCAGGATTGGTAGCGCCTCCATCTCCGGGCAGCATTTTCGCACTGAGCGCCATGGCCCCTCGCGATGGATTGCTGCCGGTATGGGCGGGTGTAGCCGCAGCGGCGGTCGTCTCCTTCGTGATCGCGTCCGCTCTGCTGAAAATGAGCAGCAAAACGGATGCAGACGAATGGGAAAAAGCGGCGGAAAAAATGCAAGAGCTGAAAGGCAAAAAAGCAGCGGTGCAAACGAATGAAGTAGCAGCTGCGGCAATCGCCGCCACTGATGTGAAGAAAGTCGTGTTCTCCTGCGATGCCGGGATGGGCTCGAGTGCGATGGGAGCGGCCGCCCTGCGGAAGAAATTCCAGAAAGCAGGCCTGGACAGCATCACGGTCATCAATACCGCGATCAATGACATTCCTGATGACGCGGACATCGTCATTACGCACAAATCACTGACGGAGCGCGCCGTGGCGAAAGCGCCCCGCGCCGAGCACATTTCCATCGACAACTTCTTGAATAGTCCGGAGTATGACAATCTCGTCAACCGCCTCGTGTAAAGGGAACCAACGCTAGTGAGAGCTAGCGTTTTCCCTCTTTGTACGATCGGATAGGCTTTGCCGGCGCAAAGAGTGCGACTGCGAATTTGGGGGGTGGAATCTTGCGGGTATCTTCACGGCAACGAGCGATCATCGACATTTTGCTGCAGGAACAGAGAGAGAGTCAGACCGTAGGCGCCATCGCGGAGCAAATCGGGGTCAGCGCGCGGACCATTCATCGGGAGCTGGACGTTCTCGAGTCCTACTTTGAGCATTACGGGCTGAAGCTGGTGCGCAAAGCCGGGGCAGGCGTGGAAGTGACCGGCCCACGGGAAGAAAAGCAGTCGCTGCGTGTCCAAATGCTGCATCAGACGACAATCGAATACACCGCGCAGGAGAGAAAGGTACTGATTTTGTGTGCGCTCCTGGAGGCGACCGAGCCGGTAAAGCTGATCTCCCTCGCCCTCGACCTGAAGGTGACGACGGCCACGATCAGCCATGATTTGGACGACCTGGAGCTGATGCTGGCCAACTACGAGCTGTGCCTGCTGCGGAAACGGGGCTACGGCGTGGAGCTGACCGGCTCCGAATCTTCCAAGCGCAGGGCGATCAGCCGCTTGCTGGCGGATCATCTCGACGACCATCAAGTGATCGAGATCATCCGGGAAAACATCCAGAACAAAAATCTGCGGGACGTCGATTCCATTTCGGAGCGCCTACTGGGCCTGATCGACAAAGACAAGCTGATCAGAGTGGAGAGCGCCCTGAACCATCTCAAAGCAGAGCTGCCCTACTCTCTGGCGGACAGTGCCTATATCGGACTGGTGACTCATTTGGCGCTGGCGGTAGAGCGGGTCGAGAAGGGCGAGAACATCCACTTCGACGAATCAACCTTGAACGAGCTGATGGGGACTCCGGAGTATGAGGTCGCCCGGACGATCATGGAGAGGATGAAGCAAACGTTTCAATTGGAGATTCCGCCAGCCGAGATCGGGTACATCACGATGCATCTGCGGGGAGCCAAGCTGAGAAATTCCCAGGATGATTTCCTCTGGCCGGAAAATGCGGAGCTGGTGGCGGCTACCCAGCGGTTGATCGAGTATTGCGAAGACCGGCTGGGGTATCCGTTCCGGGCGGACCGCTCCCTGTTTCACGGACTGCTGACGCACCTCGAGCCGGCTCTCTACCGGCTGAAGCGCAAGATGGAAATACGCAACCCCATTGTCGATCAGATCAAGGCGAACTACCCGGAGCTGTTCGTGGTGACGCAGGAAGCGGCGGAGCGGGTGTTCGCAGGCCTGCATGTCCCGGATGAGGAAGTCGGGTATCTGGTCATGCATCTGGGGGCCGCATTGGAGAGGACGAGGCAGGAGCAGCAACGCTACCGCGCGCTTGTCGTATGTTCGAGCGGGATCGGGTCGTCCAAGATTTTGGCGACGCGGATCAGGAAGGAAATTCCGGAGATTGTCAGCTTGAAGAACCTGTCGCTGTTTGAGGTCGACCGGGTGCCAAAGAGCGAGTACGACCTGATTATTTCCACTCTCCCGCTGCCGGCGAGCCCGATGGAATACGTGGTGGTCAGCCCGCTGCTGCCGCAGGAGGACATCCAGAAGATCAAGTATCACCTGCACAAGACCGGGCAGACGAGGCAAAAGGCGAGCGGCGCAGCCGAGTTTCCTCTCGAAAAGGGGCAAGCTGCCCAGCAGCTGAAAACGCTGAGCCGTTATGCCGGATATGCGACGGACTTGGTGCAAGGCTTGCGGGTCCACAAGGAGTGGGACAACAGCGGGCGAGACATGGCGTACGTGATGAGCCGGATTTGCGAGGAGCTGCGGGAGAGCGGCAGCATACGCGACCCAGAGGCTGTCGGTAGGCAATTGCTTGCGCGGGAAAAGCTGGGCGGACTCGGAATTCCGGGCACGTCCATGGCGTTGTTTCACGGCAGGAGCGAGGAAGTCGAGACCGTCTCGTTTACGATCCACTTCCTCGCACAACCCGTTGCGCTCCAGTCGATGGACGATCAGCAAATGTCCGTTCGGCTGCTCTTGCTGCTGCTCGGCCCGAAAGACATACCGCGGGAAGGGCTGGAAGTGTTGAGCGAGGTCAGCTCGATGCTGATCGAGGAGGAAGCGCAGCGCCTTTTTGAATCGGGAGAAGACCAGCGCATTGCTGATTATATAGCAGGCAGGCTGTATTCCTCTTGCCTGAAAAAGACAGGATGGGAGAGAACAAAATGAACAACATACTGACAGCTGAGAAAATCATGATAAACGCAAAACCAGCCAATCAAGCAGAAGCCATCCGGCTGGCAGGAGAACTGCTCGTCAAAGGCGGCCATGTCAACGCCGCCTATGTGGAGAAAATGCAAGATAGAGAGCGGCTGGCGACGACGTATATCGGCAGCGGAGTGGCCGTTCCGCACGGGACCAGTGAAGCGAAGCAGGAAATCCGTTCGACCGGCATCGCGATCGTGCAAGTTCCGGATGGCGTCGATTTCGGCGAGGGGAATACAGCGTATCTGCTGATCGGCATTGCCGCGATCGGTGATGAGCATCTGGAAGTGCTCTCGAATATTGCCGTGATCTGCTCGGAGGAGGAAAATGTCACCCGCGCGGTTCAAGCGAAAACGCCGGAAGAAATCATCGCCTTGTTCGCAGAAGGGATGTGACCGGCATGATCGCCGTACATTTTGGAGCAGGGAACATCGGTCGGGGGTTTATCGGGCAGCTGCTCAATCAGGCGGGCTATGAAGTCGTGTTTGTCGACGTGAATCAGACGCTGGTCGATGAATTGAACCGTCGCCAAGCGTATGACGTGCAGCTCGCCACGCCAGGAACGCCAAAGTCTGCAGTGAGGGGCGTTCGCGCCATCAGCGGGCAGGACAGCGAGGCCGTCGCCCAGACGATTGCCCGGGCGGATCTGGTCACGACCGCGGTCGGCCCGCATATTTTGCGGCACATCGCCGGGACGATTGCCCAAGGTATTTCCCTCAGGCTGAAGGAAAACAGCCGACCGCTGAACGTCATCGCGTGTGAAAACATGATTGGCGGCAGCGCGGAGCTGAAGCACCATGTCTGCGAATATTTGAGCGCAGAGGAGCTAGGCGAGGCGAAGGGGCGGATTGCCTTTCCGAATGCAGCCGTGGACCGCATCGTCCCGCTGCAGCAGCACGCGGACAAATTGCTTGTGACCGTCGAGCCGTTCTTTGAATGGGTCGTGGATCAATCGCAAATCGCGGGGGAGACGCCCGCCATTGAAGGAGTTACGTACGTACAGGATTTGACACCATACATCGAGCGAAAGCTGTTCACCGTCAACACCGGACATGCCGTCACTGCCTATCTGGGCTATCTGTACGGATATGCGACCATCGACGAAGCGCTGCGAGATGAGGAAATCAGGAGCGCGGCCAGGGGGGCCTTGCAGGAGACGGGAGCCCTGCTGCTGGAAAAATATGAATTTGGGAAGGAAACGCACGACGCCTATGTAGAAAAGATTTTAGGACGGTATGCCAACCCGATGCTTGCGGACCACGTCACGCGGGTAGCGCGTTCGCCGATTCGCAAGCTGTCTGCGAATGACCGTCTGGTCGGCCCGGCGCTGCAGTGCGTGGAGCGCGGCCTCTCTGCGGAGCATCTGGGACTGGCGATTGCGGCCGCCCTGCTGTTTGACTACGCCGAGGACCCCGAGGCGACGCAGATTCAGGCGGATCGCCTGGAGCACGGGGTAGCACATGCATTGCGCAGCTACACAGGCATTCCAGAGGGAAATCCGCTGGAACAGATCGTGCTTGGGGCAGTCCGTTCCCTGCAGGAAAAAGCCGGTACCCATTAAGCAAGCAAGGAGGTGCATCGATGTCGCAAACAATCACGGGTGTGAAAGCCTCAGCAGGTATTGCCATCGGGAAGGTATTTTTGCTGGCCAATCACGATTTTCAGATCAAAACGGCCTCCATGGAAGATCCGCAGGCGGAGATCAGGCGTTTCCAGGATGCGCTGGACAGGGCGAAAGCCGAGCTGCAAGGGATCGCCCAGCATGTCGAAGAGAGCATGGGAGCGGACAAAGCCGATATTTTCAAGGCGCATCTCCTCGTGCTGGAAGATCCGGAGCTGGTGGATGCCATCCGGTCCAGGATCGAGCAGGACAGGGTCAATGCGGAAAGTGCGCTGGACGAGACAGCATCTGGTTTCATCCTGCTGTTTGAACAGATGGACAATGAATACATGAAAGAGCGGGCCGCCGACATCCGCGATGTGACCAAGCGCGTGATGGCCCACCTGCTCGGCGTGGAATTTGTCACTCCGGCCAACCTGACGGAGGAAGTCATCGTCGTAGCCGAAGATTTGACGCCGTCGGATACGGCGCAGCTGGACCGCCGGTACGTCAAAGGCTTCGTGACCGACATTGGCGGGAGGACCTCGCATTCGGCCATCATGGCCCGGTCGCTGGAGATTCCCGCTGTGGTCGGGACCAGAGACATTACGCGCGCAGCCCGTGCCGCGTCCATGATGATCGTGGATGGGCATGAGGGGATTGCCATCCTCGATCCGAGCGCAGAAGAGCTGGCTGCCTATTCGCGCAAAAAAACTGAAGACGATGCGCAGAAGGAGGAGCTGGCCAAGCTCGTCCACCAGCAGACCGCGACGGTGGACGGGCATCACGTCGAGCTGGCCGCCAACATCGGCAGCCCGCTGGATCTGGCTGGCGTCCACGCCAATGGCGCGGAAGGCGTGGGACTTTTCCGCACGGAGTTCCTCTACATGGGACGCGACAGCTTCCCGACGGAGGAAGAGCAGTTCCAGTCGTACCGGCAAGTGCTGGAGCAAATGGCAGGCAAGCCGGTCGTCATCCGCACGCTCGATATCGGCGGGGACAAACATCTGCCCTATCTCGACATGCCGGAGGAGCTGAATCCGTTTCTCGGCTTCCGGGCCATCCGCCTCTGCCTGGACAATCAGGGGCTGTTCCGCACGCAGCTGCGCGCCTTGCTGCGTGCCAGCGTGTACGGCAATCTGAAAATCATGTTCCCGATGATCGCGACTCTGGAGGAATTCCAGCAGGCGAAGGCGATCCTGGAGGAGGAGAAAACAGCGCTGCAGGATCGCGGGGCAGCCGTCTCCGAGCAAGTGGAGGTAGGGATCATGATTGAGATCCCCGCCGCGGCCATGATGGCGGATCAGCTGGCGGAAGCAGTCGATTTTTTCAGCATTGGAACGAATGACCTGATTCAGTATACAATGGCGGCAGACCGAATGAATGAACGGGTCGCGTACCTGTACCAGCCGTATCATCCTGCTGTCCTGCGCTTGATCCATCAAGTAATCCAGGCCGCCCATGCCAAAGGCAAATGGGTGGGAATGTGCGGGGAAATGGCCGGTGATCCCGTCGCGATTCCCATCCTGTTGGGAATGGGTCTCGACGAGTTCAGCATGAGCGCCTCCAGCATTTTGCCGGCTCGTCGGCAACTGGGCCGCATGAGTAGAGAGGAAGCGGCAAAACATACAAGTACCACTCTATCGATGAGTTCGTCCCGGCAGGTGGAGGAGTTTGTCCGGGGCGCATTCGATGAAATCGACCGCTAAGGAGGTGCAACCAGATGGAACACAAACATATCGTCGTTCAGCTTGCCCAGGGCTTGCATGCCAGACCGGCGGCTACCTTTGTGAAAGTCGCGACTTCGTTTGCGAGTGAAATCAAACTCGTGAAAAAAGAGAAGACCGTCAACGGCAAAAGCATCATGGGCATCATGGCTGCAGCGATCGGCAAAGGCGAGGAAATTACGCTGATCGCAGATGGCCTGGATGAAAAGGAAGCGATCGCGGCGCTGGAAAAAGTGCTGCTCGGCCAGGAATAGTCGGCGTGGCGTGCCCGACAAGGAAAGTCCCTCTCAGGAGGGGCTTTTTTCAGTGGATGGACAGTCGGCGCAACCGCGTGCACGCATCCTATCCGCATGCGGCTCAGGGCTGGCTCAGGGCTGGCTCAGGGCTGACCGCCGTTATGCGGTGGTCAGTCTCTTCTGCCTGCGCTGTTCCGTTAGCAAGGCTGCCATCCAGTGGCGAACAGGCTCGGTCTGCGGGGTGGCATAGACAGGAGAAGCCAGGTTGAACACCTCCAGCGGATCCGCGGTCAAGTTGTACAGCTCGTATTCGTCCGAGGCAGCGACGATCGTTTCGTCGGAAAAGTATCGCGAGTATTTCCAGACGGTCTTTTTCTGGTTGCAGCGCACACAGGCGATGACTGTCTCGACCCGATTCGGGGAGACGACGGAGTGGTAGGGCTGTCCGAGCAGGCTCACCTGATGCTGGCCTTTTGTCACATCGTCGTCGGTCATGAAATAAAGCGGCTCCTCCAGACGCTGCGGCGCGCCTGTACCCAGGATCAGGGCGGAGAGGTCGCGTCCTGCAGGAGGGGGTACTTCGCTGTGGGTCTGGGCGGGCTCTGCCTGCAAAGCGGCCGGATCGGCCCCGATCAGCCCGAGCAGTGTCGGGAGCAGGTCGACGTGGCTGCTGAGCTGCTGCGTCGTTTGCGGCGTCGAAAACAGGAGCGGGTTGTGAATGACGAGCGGCACGTGAATGGCCTCCTCATAGGCGCAGTACCACTTTTGATGCAGGTTGCCGTGAGCCCCGAGCAAATCCCCGTGATCCGAAGTGAAGACGATGATCGTCTCCCCGTAGAGCGAAGTATCGGAGAGCGCCTGGAGGACGCGCATGATTTGCTGGTCCGCATTTTTTTGCAGCTGATAGTAAAGGCGGCGGTAAAAGGCGTTGTCCGTGATCGGCTGAAAAGCATGCGGGTACACGTCCCGATAGCTCGCCTGGCAGCGGGGCTTGGTCCGGAGCGTCTCACGCTGGGTGGGCGGAGGCTCGACATCCGGGACGGAGTCGTCGACGTGGAAGCGGAAGAACGGCAAAATCTGGGTCATGTCTCCGAACAGGGCGATGTCATGCGGGTTGACGAAGGACGCGACGAGCAGCCAGGGCTGGAATTCGCGGGCGCGGGACTGCAGCCGCTCCTCCGCAAGCTGGCGAATCAGGGAGATGACATCAGAGCTGTAGACGACATCGCGGCCGTTGATGCCGAGCGCCGCAGAGGAACCGGTATTGTGGGGAGCGCGTCCGGCCGGCTCCGGGCCGATCCAGCCGGAAAAGCCGTAGCCGTTCAGCCGATCTGCCCTCAGGTACAGCTGCTCCCGCTTTGGATCGGGCATGCCCGTGCCGCGCTGATAGCTGGGAGTGGACTGATGGGTGCCGGGAATGGGAATGTCCGCGTTGGAGATATGCCATTTCCCTTTGTAATAAGTGCGGTAGCCGGCCGCCCGGAAGTAATCGCCCAGGGTAGGGACGGTGTTGGGATCGAGCCAAAACATGTCGCTGTCCGCAGGTCTTTTGGCTACATCGCTCGTTTGGGAGACGCCGTGCAGGGACGGGTACTGTCCGGTAAACAGCGTGGCGCGGCTGGGCGAGCAGGCGGTGGCAGCGACGTAATGATTGGTGAATTCCAGGCCGTGACTGCGCAGAAATCGGTGCGCGAAAAGCTGGCTTCTGCTCCATGCCTGGATGCCCGGCCCTTCATAGACGGGCGGATAGCGTTCTTCGTCGACGAGGATCAAGAGTACATTGGGGCGTTTCAACAGCGGGTGTCTGAACATGAGGCAGCCTCTCCTTTCCGGGCAGACGCTACCATCATACGAGAGGAGCGGTCGTCTTAACCCAAAAAATTCGCCGAGCGCATGCCCGACGGTGAAAACGGGCTGTTGCGGCTGGCCGGACAGACTAGACGAGCCATGCTGACAGGACGGACAGCAGCGCCGACGTGCTCGACATCGCGATCAGCGGCCGGGTCGCTTTGGTGCGCAGGGCGCGCAGGTTGACATTCAGGCCGAGTCCGACCATGGCCATCGTCAGCACGAAGGTGGTGACTTGCGAGACGCCCGGAGCGATCGCCACCACACGGATTCCGTGGGCGACGCCGTGCCGGTTGACGTTGATGACGGCGTGGTAGTCGCTCCACTCCTGGTCCGGGACAGGGGTGACGCGGCCAATCCCCGCGTTATTGAACATGATGTCGATCCGGCCGTAAGCAGCGCCGGCTTTCTCCACCAGGGCCTCGACAGCTTCGTATGCGGACACGTCGGTTTGCACGAACATCGCTTCGCCGCCAGCGTCCACAATCATGTTGACGGTCTCTTCCCCCGCAGCCGCATTGAAGTCCGCGACCACCACGCGATCCGCTTTGCTGGCGAATTTCAGGGCCGTTTCCCGTCCGATTCCGCTCGCTCCACCCGTAATGACAGCTGCCAGTTTGTGTCTATTCAATAAAATTGAGTTATAATTAGTAGAAATTAAGTATTGATTAACAAGGTGATGAGAAGATTGAATCTCGAACAGTTGGAATACGCCGTGAAAGCAGCCAAAACGGGCTCCCTCTTCAAAGCCGCCGAGCATTACTTATTACGGCTGGGCGATGTGAAAGGGAAGGCATGCCTCGCAGTTTGCCAGACGGTTTATCGAGCGGCTGCACGTCGAGTGAGGGGCAGGGGAGCGGTTTTTTGCTCTTTTACAGCTTTGATGATAATTAGGACATAATGGTGTAAAATGGGAGAAATCCTCTAAATGGATGTGGGGCCATGTTGCTATTTGAACAAATCGTCGCGCTCATCTCGCTCGGTAATGTCGTGCTGGCTTCTGTCCTTATCTTTTTGGAACGGCGCAACATTGCGGCTACCTGGGCCTGGCTGATGGTGTTGCTGTTTTTGCCAGGGATCGGCTTTCTCATCTATCTGGTCTTTGGCCAAAAGCTGAGCAAAAAGAAGCTTTATCGGCTGAAGCAGGGAGAGTTCTCTCACTTCCGGACGGCTGTCGATAAGCAGAAGCAGCTGTTGGAAAGCGGCAATTTGATCGTGAATGATGCCGCTATGGAACGGTACCGCGACATGATTTACATGAATGTGGTCAGCGACGGGGCGTATTATACGCAAGATAATAAAGTCCGGATCTTTAGCGAAGGGAACAGCCTGTTTGACGACATGCTGCAGCAGATGGAACAAGCGCGTGAGCATATTCACTTGTTGTACTACACGATTCGCAACGACGAGCTGGGCAGCGAATTGATGAATCTGCTCGTCAAAAAAGCTTTGCAAGGCGTGAAGGTCAGACTGCTGTACGACGCGGTTGGATCGGCGGGGATCCCCGCGCGGTTTTTTCGGCCGCTTCTGGCGGCAGGGGGAGACGCGGTCTCTTTTTTCCCGGCATCCTTTTCTTTTATCAACGTTCGGGTCAATTTCCGCAATCACAGGAAGCTGACGATCATCGACGGGAAGATCGGCTACATCGGCGGCTTCAATATCGGCGACGAATATTTGGGCAAGAAAAAGCTGGGATTCTGGAGAGACACCCATTTGCGGATGGAAGGCAAAGCCGTTTACATGCTGCAAGCGCGTTTTTTCCTCGATTGGAATCTGTCTTCCCCGAATCGAATGGCGGAATCGCTGACGTATTTTCCGGAAGTGGACGGACTGGACAAAGGGATCGGAATCCAGATCGTATCCAGCGGCCCCAATTCCGAGAAGCAGCAAATCAAGCACGCCTACCTGAAAATGATTTACAAGGCGCGAAAGAAGATCTACCTGCAGACGCCGTACTTCATCCCGGATGACAGCATGCTGACTGCCCTCAAAATGGCGGTCATGTCGGGCGTGGATGTGCGTGTCATGATGCCGGGAAAGCCGGACCACCTGATGGTGTTCTGGGCGACCCAATCCTATTTGGGAGAGCTGCTGAAGAGCGGGGTGCGCTGTTATTTGTACGAAAAAGGATTCATGCATGCCAAAACGATCGTGGTCGACACGGAAATTTCCTGCGTCGGAACCGCCAATATCGACATTCGCAGCTTCAAGCTCAACTTCGAGACGAACGCCTACCTGTTTGACACGCGGATGGCGGAAAAACTGGAGGAGCTATTCATCGCCGATCTCGACGACTGCCGGGAACTGACCATCGAGGAATACATGAATCGGCCGATGCGCTCGCGCATTCGGGAATCGCTGGCGCGGCTGCTGTCCCCTATCTTGTAGACAAAGGAAGACCCGCTCCGGATTGGCTCTGGAGCGGGTTTTTCCGTCCGCGCTGGGGTTGTCTTCCGGCTCACAGCGAGCATAATCCGTCCCCCCTGTACGTAGTCGCTTCTCGCACGATCTTGCCGCCCGATACGCAATACAGGCGTGAAAAGCGTTCGCACAGTTCTCCCGCCTTGGCGTGGCGGAAGAAGACGGGGTCTCCCAGCCGCAGGGTCTCCTCTCCCTGGTAGCGAACGGGTGTTTGCACTTCGCCAGCGCCTTCCTGGGGCAACAGCTTGCTGTTTTGGGGGAGGTAGGGAACCGGAAGCCTGTCTTTGCCCGCCGCCCCGGAGGCGATGTAGCCGCCGCCCGCGCAGGTGTAAATGTGCGGGGCAGGCCGGCGAACGATTTCCAGGGCAAAACCGGCTGCCGGGTGAAAGCGGAAGTCCTGGTAGTAATCGAACAAAGCCGGAGAGTAAAAGCCGGAGCCAGCCGTCACCTCCGTGACCACTTCCTCCTGTCCGGTCAGATGCAGGCTGCCGGTCCCGCCGCCGTTCACGAAGCGGGGAGTGACCCCCAGCGTGTGGATTTCCCGTACCAGCATCGCGCGCCGCTCGGCAATTTCCCGGGCGGAGTGCTGCTTCAGGAGGCGAATCATCGAATTTTTGAGGAATTGACGCGGGTAGCGGTCCCCGACCCCAGCGATCTGGGCTTCGTATCCCATGATGCCGTCCAGATACAAATGGTCGGAGGCAGCGATGCGGCGCACGACATCCAAGGCAGCTTCGAGGGAACGAATGGGCGAGCTCCACACCCCGAAATGCAAGCCGAACAGGTCAGAGGACATGTCCACGTCCATGCAGACAGGCAGACGAACACCGGCTTCCCGGGCGATCTGCTCCACATGCTCGACATGGGAGGGAGAATCGAGCATCAGCGTAATCCGGCGACCTTTTTTTACTTCGTCAGCGATCGCCGCAAGCCAGCTCTTTTCCCAGAGGGGATAGCCGAGGAGCAGCTCATCCAGGCCGTGGGCGCACAAATGGAGCACCTCCGGGCCGGAATAGCACTTGATTCCGGTGAAGCACTCGTCCCATTGCAGCAGATGCTGGAGAATGGCGACGCTGCGAATCGACTTGCTGGCAATCCGGATGGGCTTGCCATTGCTTTGGAGTCGAATCTGTTGGGCATTCTCCTCGAGCAGATCGAGATCGACAAAGGCAAACGGCATCGGCACCCCGGCAAAGACAGACTGATAATAGCGATAATCCCGCATGTACAGGCCTCACCCTTTTTGTATGCTTGTAATGACTATATGACTGCGAATTTTCTATTCTATTCCCCCTTTTTCTGCCGTTTCCTGCCGAAAAATGTTGGCAGTTATTGGCAGAAAAAACGAACGTTCGTGTTTAATGTTCGGATTTTCAGGTGTTTTTCATCAATATCACACAATTGTCGGTGTAAACATTTTGTAAACACGAATAAATAGGCGCATTATTCTTGACATGGTTCACGTAACCCGCTATGATTCAAATTGTTGATAGACCGACAACTGGCTCGATGAATCTGACAATTCGTATATCCTCAGAAATATGGTTTGAGGGTCTCTACAGGGAACCGTAAATTCCCGGCTACGAATGGGGTTGTTCTGACATACCCTATTCGTCGGCCGGGGATTTTTTCATTCAGATAAGGCTCCGCCAAAAGGCTTGGCGCAGCCAAGTTTTCCAGTGCTCACGAGGGGGGAAACGAACATGAGAAAGTATGATGTGATCGTGGTAGGAGCAGGTCCGGCAGGGATCTTTACGTCTTATGAGCTGACTCGAAAATGGCCGAAAGCCAAGGTGCTCCTGATTGATAAAGGGCATGACATCTACAGCAGACGCTGTCCGATTCTGGAGGAGAAAATCAAGCTCTGTCCGCCTCCAGCAGGCAAAAAAGAATTTGCGGGCTGCCTGCCGGCCTGTTCCATCACCAGCGGATTTGGCGGGGCGGGAGCGTACAGCGACGGGAAATTCAACATTACCACAGAGTTTGGCGGCTGGATGACGGATTACCTCAGCCCATCCACGGTCCTGAATCTGATCAAATACGTCGATTCGATCAATCTGGAGCACGGTGCGACCGAAGTGATTACCGACCCGACGACAGAGACGATCAAAAGCATCGAGCAGCGCGGCTATGCGGCCGGGCTGAAGCTGCTGCGGGCACAGGTGCGCCATCTGGGGACGGAGCAAAACCTGCAAATTTTGCAATCGATCTATGAATCCCTCAAGGACCGTGTCGACACGCTGTTCAAGACAGAGGTCGAGGACATCCTCACGGTCAAGGAGGAAGGCGGGCACCGCGTCAAAGGCGTCGTGCTGAAAAACGGGGACGAGTACGCAAGCGGCTTCGTGGTCATCGGCCCGGGCCGGGACGGTTCGGCGTGGCTCACAAACATCCTGAAAAAACGCCGGCTGAAGATGTACAACAACCAGGTGGATGTCGGAGTGCGCGTCGAGACCTCCGATGTCGTGATGCGGGAAATCAATGAGCATCTGTACGAAGGAAAGTTCATTTTCAATACTTCGGTAGGGACGCGTGTCCGCACCTTCTGCAGCAATCCGTCCGGCCACGTCGTCGTGGAAAACCACAGCGGGGTGATAGCGGCAAACGGCCACTCGTACAAAGATCCGGCGCTCGGTTCGACCAATACGAACTTTGCGCTCTTGGTCTCCCATACCTTTACGGAGCCGTTTGACAAGCCAAACGAATACGCCCGGGAAATTTGTAAGAGGGCGAACGATCTGTCCTACGGCGGGGTCATCGTGCAAAAATACGGAGATATTTTGCGCGGGCGCCGCTCCACGGTATCCCGCATCCGTGAAGGCTTCCTGGAGCCTACGCTGAAGGAAGCCGTACCGGGCGACCTCGGCCTGGTGCTGCCTTACAATACGATGAAAAGCCTGGTCGAAATGATCGAGGCGCTGGACAAAGTAACGCCGGGGATCGCATCGGAGCATACGCTGTTCTACGGGGTCGAAGCCAAATTCTACTCGGCCCGCCCGAAGCTGACCGAGGAATTCGAGACAGAGATCAAAGGGCTGTTCTGCGGCGGAGACGGGGCAGGCATCACCCGCGGTCTGGCGCAGGCGGGGGCGGCGGGCGTCTGGATGGCTCGCAATCTGATCAAACGGATGCAAGAAGATACAGACAGGCATGGCCTATGAAAAAGACTTCCTTCCCCGCGCGCGTACGAGCCGGGGAGGAAGCCTTGCCTGATTTCGCTGGATCAGATGCTGGTCAAATTTTCGTTCATTTTTTCAAGACCCGGTTAAAGGTGGCCAACTCGTCCTCGGGAAAGTCGCGCAAGGCGGATTGCTCCAGCTGGATTGCGGCATCCAGCCATTCCGGGAATTTTTCCAGGGCTTGCGGGGAGAGGGATACGTAGCGCTCCCGCTTGTCTTCACCCTCTGCGCGGATGATCCACCCCATCTCTTCCAGACGGGCTAACGTCCGGGTAATGGTCGGCCCCTCCACGTGGAGACGCCAAAGAAGCTGATGCCTGTTTACAAGCGCATCAGCCTGTCTTTGCCGGACCATGCTCCCGCTTTTAGTCTGCTGCCAGAATGCTGAGCGGCCCTGCCTCGTTGATGATCGGTTCCAGATCGTACACGGAAATCGGAAACATGGGAAAGCCCACGTAGTACGGAGTGATTTCATAAAGCTGAAAGTAGATGACCAGGGTCTTGTCAGCCAGATAGAAGTCTTGGTCGGGCTTGATCGTGGTAAATTCGTTCAGGGTGGGGATCTTCCTCTGTGCGATCTGTTTTTTGATCATGTCGGACAGGACGTTGATGTAATTGCTTCCCGGTTTGAACAAGTCGCGCAAGGCAAACAGCTTTCCCGTGTCCACATCCGCGGAGACAGAGCCGAGGAAAGTCATCCCGTGCGCCATTTGCGGGGTGTAAGCGTAGTTGCTGAGGGTGGCGCTGAAAATGCCGCGCTGGTTGTTTTTGATCTCGAAGCTGCCCTGCATCTGGGTATTTCCCTCTACCTGCACGCGCTGCTGCTCATGGATCAAGCCTTGGACCGTCTGTAGCAAGGAGCGGTTGATCTGCAGCTCGGCCTGACGATTGGCGAGTCCCGACAATTGCGGGTAGTAGATCGTGGTGTTCGGGCGGGTGATCGTATGCGTCAACACGGTGACGGGCAATCGGTTCAATTCCACTTTGTTTTAGTCCTTTCTTCTATAAATAGGGATCTGTCATATCAGCTTATTCGGATATGGGCGAATCGGTTTCTTCCGTTCGCAGTTTTTTCACATGTACAGGAACATTTCTCCATCTATAATGGAAAAGGAATACAATGTAATTAGGTAGAGGAGGGGGTGTAGGATGATTCAGTTGGTACGAAACACCTTGACCAACAAGGAAGGCTTTATGATTTTCGTTTTATGGAATCATTTGTGGATGTCCGGTCTGATTGCGTACCAGGAAAATGCGAACTTCTGGAAGGTCTGTTCGCTCGGGCTGCTGGTGACGCTGATCGTATCGCCGTACTATTTCATTCGCAAAGATAGTCGTGTGATTCGTTATCTCGTCGCCATTGGACTCATGTTTTACGCCATTTCATTCGATCACTTCAGTTCGGAGCAGGAAGTTGCTTTTATCGCGTTTATCGTAATGGCCTTTTTGGCTGCCTACTTGGACTGGAAGCTGGTTGTGTTTGCCGGCATTTCGCAAATCGCTGCCACGCTGGTCGGCTTTTACACGGGCACCTACCAGATCTTCACGGGAGATTACACCGAGATCAACCTCGTTGTGCGGATCGTCGCAATTCTCTTGATGCTGGCAGCGCTGACGTACCTTTGCCAGGCGGGACAAGCATCGCTCAACCAAGCGAATGCGGCACGGCGGGAGGCAGAAGAGAAAGAGCAGCGGCTGGCAGAGATGCTGGGGCACATCCGGATGATTACCGAGCAGCTGGACCGCACGTCCGAGCATGTGCATGAGCATGCGGAAGGAACCAAGCGCAACACCGATGAGATGATGATCGCCTTCAAGGAAGTGGCGACGGGAATGGAATCGCAGGCGAACTCTACGGGGAAAATCGAGGAGGAAGTGCAGTCGATCGACCAGGAGATCGACGCGGTCACGACGCAGACGACTGCGATGAAGAACGAATCAGACCAGAGCAATCTGCGCCTGGAGGAAAGCATCGGGATGATGAACGAACTCTCCATGCAGATGGAGCAGATCGTCTCGGCTGTCACGATTGCGGCGTCGACCATTCACCAGCTCAATCGTCAGGCGAACCGGGTCGAGGAAATCGTCGGGGCGATCAATCAGATTGCCACACAGACCAATCTGCTGGCGTTGAACGCCGCCATCGAGTCGGCGCGGGCCGGCGAGCATGGCCGAGGCTTCGCCGTCGTAGCCGATGAAGTGCGCAAGCTGGCGGAGCAGAGTGCTACCGCGACCCAGGAAATTACGGAAATCTTGAAGTCTCTGCATCAGGAAAGCGAAAACGCCGTCCGGCAAATCAGCACGGGAGAGACGTCCGTCGCCAAAGGGCAGGAGCTGGCAGTGAAAACCGTGACATCGATTGAAACTGTGCGAGCAGGGATGGTCACTTTCCTGGCAGCAGCCGAGCATGTACGCTCCAGCATGGACAGCGTGAAAATGCGCTCAGGGGAAGTGGCGGGCGAGATGTCTACCATTACAGCCGTCACGGAGGAGTCGCTGGCGAATCTGGAGGAATTGTTTGCCACTGCGGAAAATCAACACCAAAAGGTGCGGGAGATCACGGATGAGCTGAAAGGGCTGAAAACGTTGTCTCAGCGCTTGCAAAAGACGTTTCAGGAGAAGTAAGTGGCATGAATGCGATATGGACAGGGCAGAACGCATCATCTCAATGGGTAGCCCTTCCGGGAAGAGCGGTTTTCCGGCGTAGCGCTGCCGAAGCGTGTCATCGTATGCGGAGATCCGAAGCGTGCCGCGCTGATTGCGTCCAAGCCGGACCATCCCCGTCCGCCCATCATCCGTGTGGGAACCGCCGGATCTTACCAGCAGGCGATCCAGCCAGGCAGCCTCGTCATCAGCACCGCCAGCGTTCGCCAGGACGGCCTGACCAGTCAGCTCGTGCCGCCCGGTTTTCCGGCCTGCACATCGCAGAGGGAATCACATTGACGCTGGATGTGTTTTATAACGGCTTGCTGGAATACAGAAATATTGGCCAAAGCCGTCGAGGCCGAAGCGCTGATTGCGCTCGATGCCGTCATCCACGTATAAAAAGCTGGTCCGGGGCGGAGCCGTCTATCGGATTGAGGCTGTCTTTCTAGCAGGAATGTTGCTGGAGGGGCGGCTTTTTTCTCTGTTTTCCTCCCATCTTCTTCACACTACCTTTTCCCATTTTTAACACGAGCTTCACGAACCCTTAACGCGGACGCAGTACCATTCTAAGTGACAAGTGAACATTCCCTCGGTTGGAGCCATGGAGAAACCCCCGACAGCTTACCAAGCACTTTCCTCAAGTGTACTTTGGCAATGGTGTGTCGCAGGGTTTTTTTGCGTGTGCAAAGGAGGTTTGATGAATTGAACCAAGAGGAATTCCATGCAAGACTCGCCCGATACAAGATCATCGCTTCGGTCAAAGAGGCCAAGCATTTGGAAAAGGCAGCAGAGGCACGTCTGAGTGCAGTCGTTCTTTCCATCGGGAATATCGGGGTGATTAAAGGGTACGTCGATTTTTTCAAAAGCCGGGACATTGCGGTGTTCCTTCATCTCGAGCGAATCGGCGGGATCAGCTACGACCGGGAAGGCATCGCGTTTCTCTCCCACTACGTCAGGCCGGACGGAATCGTCACCACGCGCAACACATTGGTCAAGCTGGCGAAAAAGCAAGGACTGCTGACGATTCAACGGCATTTTTTGGTAGACAGCGATGCGCTCAAATCCGGGCTGCAGTCGATCCAGGAGACTCAGCCTGACGCGGTGGAGCTGATGCCTGGCCTGTTGCCTGAATTCATCGAAGAGTACAGGAGCGTGCTGGATACCCCGATCATCGCGGGCGGTCTCATCCGCAAACGGGAGCAGATGGAGCAAGTCTTGCAGCATGGAGCGACAGCAGTCTCCGTAGGCAGTCCCTCTTTGTGGAAGGAGTGTTTTGCACATGATTCAAGCGCTGCTGTTTGACCTTGACGGCACCTTGCTGGACAGCCGTGACGCCGTCATCGATGCGGTGGCTTATACAGCACAGCGATACGCGCCCGGACATTTCAGCCGCCAGGACCTGCTCGCGCGCTTCGGCGAATCGTTTGACGATTTTCTCGCGGCGGTGGCAGAGGTAGCGGGTATGCCCGACAAAAAGGAAGTGCTGGCCAGCTACTTTGCCTACGTAAGGGAACATCACGAGCAGCATGTAAAGCTCTTTCCCTACGTTCGCGAAGGCTTGGAGAAGCTGCAGGCGGCCGGGTATGAGCTGGCGATCGTCACCAACAAGCAGCGGGAATTTGCGCTGGCGGGTCTGGAGCTGGCGGGAATCGCCCAGCGGTTTGCCGCTATCGTCACCGTCGACGACGTGTCGCAGGGCAAGCCGTCAGCCGAGCCGGTCGAAAAGGCGCTGGCGGAGCTGGGCAAACGGCCGGAGCAGGCGATGATGATCGGGGACAGCCGGTACGATGTGCTGGCGGCTGCGGAAGCGAAAGTCGCCTCGGTCGTGCTGGAATGGTACGGCGCAGAAGGGTGGACGAGCTCGACACCTGACTATCGCTACGCCGATTTCCAGGCGTTCGTCACCGACTTGCTGGCGGTCAACATTCAGGAAAGGAGCTGATCCGGATGGCACAAGTGGTATTGAAGCAGGTGAGCAAAACGTTTTCGAACCAGCAGGTGGTCAAAGGGATCGATCTGCTGATTCCCGACGGTTCGTTTACCGTGCTGGTAGGGCCTTCGGGCTGCGGGAAATCGACGACGCTGCGGATGATTGCCGGGCTGGAGAGCGTGGGCGGCGGAGAGATCCTGATCGGGGAGCAAAAGGTCAACCAGCTGCCGCCGGGCAAGCGGGACGTCGCGATGGTGTTTCAGAACTACGCCCTCTATCCGACGATGAGCGTGTACGACAACATCGCCTACGGACTGCGCAACCGCGGGACTCCGAAAAAAGAGTGCAAGGCGCTCGTGGAGGAGATCTCCGAAATCGTCGGCCTCACGCCGTACCTTGCGCGCAAGCCGTCCCAGCTCTCCGGGGGTCAGCGGCAGCGCGTGGCACTGGCTCGCGCAATGGTGAAAAAACCGAAAGTGTTTCTGATGGACGAGCCCCTGTCCAATCTGGACGCGAAGCTGCGCAACCAGATGCGGGTGGAGCTGACGAGCCTGCACAAGCAGTTGGGCAGCACTTTCATCTACGTCACGCACGATCAGGTCGAGGCGATGACGATGGGCGACCAGATCGTCGTCATGAGTGAAGGGGACATTATGCAGGTGGCCGCGCCCCTGGAGCTGTACCAAGAGCCGGACAATCTGTTCGTCGCGCAGTTTATCGGATCTCCAGCCATGAACATCGTGGCGGATGGGGAAAACAGCCCGCTCGTCTGGGGCTTTCGCCCGGAAAAAGCGCAGCTGCTGCCGGAGTCTGCGGTGTCTGCGGCGGCAACCGAGCAGCGTACGCTCCGCGGAACCGTGGTCTCGCGTGAAATTTTGGGGGCGGATTCGCTCTGCCACGTGAACACCGACAAAGGGCGGGTCATCGTCAAGGTCGACACGGAAACCTCCATCCAGATGGGGGCTCATGTGCAGGTGGCCGTACACGTCAACCATGTGTATGAATTTGACCGGACCACCGGAAAGCGGACGGGGAAAGCAGCAGGGCGAGCGCAGCAGCAAGCATTGGCTGGAGGGGTGCTCTGATGCGCAAGGAGGCCGCCGCCCCACAGCTTGCGGGTACGGGAAACGAGGTGTCCGAAAAGCTGTCGGGTGCTTCACTGGAGCTGAGAGAACGAATCAGGCCCTACCTGTACGTCGCTCCGGCCATGCTGTTTTTCGGGCTGTTCTTCTTCTTTCCGATTGTCTATGTGATCTACCTGTCCTTTTTTGACTGGTCGCTTCTGAATCTGGAGGAGATGGAGTGGGTCGGGTTTGCGAACTTTACGGCTCTGTTCATGGAGGAAGATTTCCAGCAGGTACTGGGGAACACGCTCGTCTACACGGTAGCCACCGTAGGTCTGGGGATTTGCCTTTCCTTCCTGCTGGCGCTGTGGCTGAACCGCAAGGCAAAAGTGTACGGCATCGTACAGGCTGCTGTATTCAGCCCGCATATCGTGTCCCTCGTCTCGGTCGCGATGCTGTGGATGTGGCTGATGGACCCGCAGTACGGACTCTTGAACGCTTTGCTGGAGTGGGTGGGATTGCCTGGCTACACATGGCTGTCCGATACCAAGAGCGCCATGATCTCCCTCATTCTGGTCAGCATTTGGAAGGGAGTCGGCTACAATACGCTCGTCTTTATTGCCGGCATGCAAAGCATCCCGCGCGACATCTACGAAGCGGCGGAGCTGGACTACTCTTCCTGGTGGCGGACCCTGACCCGGATTACGATCCCGATGCTGTCTCCGACGATGTTCTTTTTGCTCGTTATCAACACGGTCTCGTCCTTCCAGGTGTTCGATACGATCTACATCATGACGCAGGGCGGACCGGTCAACAGCACCAATATGCTCGTCTTTTACATCTATGAGCAAGGGATGGATTTCTACAACGGCGGTGCAGCTTCCGCGGCCTCCGTCATCCTGCTCGTGATGGTAGGCTTGCTGACCTTGCTGCAATTCCGCCTGATGGAGAAAAAGGTTCACTACCGGTAAAATCGACCAACCAGAAAGGAGGCTCGTTCATGATGCAAGCAGGACGAATCGCATGGAAAACGGTGGAGTGGGTGCTGCTCGCGGCTGTCGGGCTGGTATTTCTCTTCCCGTTTCTGTGGATGTTCCTCACCGCGTTTAAAACCATGCCGGAGGTTTACCAGTTTCCCCCTACGTGGTGGCCGGAATCCTGGCAGTTTGAGAACTTCCGCATCGCCTGGAACTCCGGGCCGTTTCCCACCTATGTCATGAACAGCATTTTCGTGGCAGGAGGAATATTGATCCTGCAGTTTCTGATTGCAGTACCGGCAGCCTACGCCTTTGCCCGGTATCGTTTCGCGGGACGTGGCTGGCTGTTTGGCCTGACCTTGATCGCTCTCATGATTCCCGGACAGGTCATTTTCCTGCCGGTTTACGTGGAGATGAGCCACTGGGGTCTGGTCAACACCTTGTGGTCGCTGATCCTGCCGTTCGGAGCCAGCGCATTCGGGATTTTCCTGCTGCGCCAGTCGTTCATGCAAGTGCCGGATGAGGTCATCGAGGCGGCCCGTCTCGACGACGCTTCCGAGTGGAAAATCATGTGGACGATTATGGTGCCGATGGCCAAGCCGGTGCTGGTCACTTTTGGATTGTTCAGCTTTATCTACCATTGGAATGATTACTTCTGGCCGCTGATCATGACGAACAGCGACAGCGTGCGGACGCTCCCGATCGGCATCTCGATGCTGAAGGCAGCGGAGGGCGGCAAGCAATGGAATGTCATCATGGCAGGCAACATGATTCTCGTCCTGCCGATTCTCGTCGTCTTTTTCTTCGCGCAGCGGCATATCATCAGTGCGTTTGTCTATCAATCCAAATAAGCTACAACACTCAAAAGGAGGATATGATTGTGAAAAAATTTCAAGTATCCATGTTGGCGTGCGTGCTTAGTGTGACGGCTGTCCTGGCCGGATGTGGAGGCAGCAAGGAAGCGGCAGGAAGCAACAATCAGGCCGGGGGCAGCTCTGCTCCGCAAGGCCAGACGGCAAGCGCCGGAAAGCCGGTCGAAATCGACTTCTGGTACGCGCTGGGAGGCAAAAACGGGGAATACATCGAAAAGATGGTCAAAGACTTCAACGCCTCACATAAAGATATTGTGGTAAAGCCTTCGTACCAAGGCAACTACTACGAGAACCATTCCAAGGTGCTGGCAGCCGTAACCGCCGGCAATCAGCCTGACGTGACGATGGTGGAGGTAGGCTCGATCGGCGCGTTTGCAGATGCCAAGGTGCTGGAGGATCTGGGGCCGTACGCGAACGGAGCGGAGAAACAGAAGTACATCCCCGGTCTGTTAGGAAACTCCTACTGGAAAGACAAACTGTACGCCGTGCCTTTCAACCGCTCGACGCCACTGCTGTACGTCAACCGCGACATGCTGAAAGCGGCAGGACTTGACCCGAACGGACCGAAATCATGGGAAGAGCTGCGCCAGTTCTCGGAAGCACTGACGAAAAAGGATGGCGGCAAAACATCCCAGTACGGCTTCTCTACAGCGATTGACATCTGGTTCTACGAGGCGCTCGTATTGCAAAGCGGCGGAACAATCCTGACCGACGACAACAAGCAGCTGGCGATCAACAACGAAGCAGGGAAAGCGCCATTGCAGTTCTGGACGAGCATGCTGAAGGAAGGCGTCATGAAAGCACCTCCGGGCGAGAAGTACAACGCCTGGGACGTCGCGAAACAAGATTTCCTCAACGAAAAAGTCGCCATGATCTTCAGCTCGACAGGGGACTTGCGCGGATTGAAGGAAGGGGCCAAATTTGAGGTGGGCGCAGCGTTCATGCCTGCGAACAAAAGCTACGGAGCGCCAACGGGCGGAGCCAACCTGGTGATGCTGGCAAAATCGAGCGACGACGAGAAGAAAGCTGCCTGGGAATTCATGCAATGGATGACGGATACCAAGCAAACCATTCCGTTCTCGCTGGAATCCGGCTACATGCCTGTGACCGCCGAAGCGGTGGAATCGGACGAGATGAAGCAAGCCTACGAAAAAGAACCGAACTTCGAAGTGGCAGTCAAACAGTTGGAATACGCTTCTCCACGTCCGATGGTGCCTGGCTATAAAGAGCTGCAGGAGGTCATCATGACAGAGATTCAGCGTGCCGTACTGGGGCAGGCGAGTGTAGACGAAGCCATCCAAAGAGCAGACGAAAAAGCGCAAAAACTGCTAAAAAAATAAGACGTCTGCAAGACGAGGAGTGAACCGACATGAACATTTGCATGGCGCATCGCGGCTGGTCGGGCAAGGCGCCGGAAAATACGCTGGCAGCGGTCAGACTCGCATTGGCAGAGCCGGCGATTCAGGCAATCGAGATTGATGTGCAGCTGTCCCGCGACGGAGTTCCCGTGCTCATCCACGATTTTACGCTCGGGCGCACGACGAATGGCGAGGGACTCGTCAAGAACCATACGCTGCAGGAGCTGCGCGAGCTGGATGCGGGCAGCTGGCTGGACGACAGGTTCGCAGGCGAGCGAATTCCGACGCTGGACGAGGTACTGCAAATGGTAAAAGGCCGCTGCACGCTGAACATCGAGCTGAAAGCGACGAGCGACATGTATCCGGGCATCGCGGAAAAAGTATGGGAGCTTCTCGAGCAGCATGACATGAAGCAAGAGGTGTACATCACGTCCTTTGACCACGACCTGATCCGCCATGTGCGCGAGCTGGATGCCACGGTCCTGACAGGCCTGATCGTCGCCGGACGCCCGGTGCTGATGATGGAGCAGCTGCAGGAGGCAGGAGCGAATATCCTGTCCATGGGGTATCCGTATGTGACCCGCGAACTGGCCGTCGAGGCGATCGAGCTCGGCTATCAGGTAATCGCATGGACCCTGGACGACCCCGGGCACATTCGCACGGTCATGTCCTGGCACCCGAACGTGCAGATTTGCACGAATCACCCGGACCGGATGCTGGCACTCGTATAGGGGATAGAGCACGATAAAAAGGCCGCCGGAGCGAATGCTTCCGGTGGCCTTTTGGCACGGCTGCCAGCATGCATAGCCTTTCTATGAAGAACGCAGCCGTGCAGGCAATGCTTTGTCCCGGTACCCGCCTCCTAACAGGTCAGCAGCGAACAGGCCCCCACCCTGGGGCAGGAACAGGATGAAAGATCTGTGTCCGTCCTAAAGTCAGGTGTTTTCCTCGGAATTTTGCAGTCATTCGCACACCTCCCGTCGCCGAGCTGCTTATGATAAGAAAAAGGGCAGCTTCGCCAAGGAGTGACACAGGACCATGATGCATCCCGATACCGAATTGCGCTACATCAACGACAAAATCGGGTACGGCGTGTTTGCGACCAAATTCATTCCCAAAGGAACGATCGTGTGGGTCTTGGATGACCTGGATCAGGTATTGGATCCGTCTTTTGTGGAAAAACTGGATCCATTACGAAAGCAGGACGTACAAAAGTATTCGTTCAAAAACCAGTTTGGCCAGTACATCCTCTGTTGGGATAAGTCTAGGTATGTGAATCACAGCTTCCATGCGACATGTGTGGCGACGATGTACGATCTGGAGCTGGCGGCGCGCGACATTCATCCCGGCGAGGAGCTGACAGACGATTACGGTACTTTGAACTTGGATGAACCCTTTGATTGTTTCCCGGAAGCAGGCACCGACCGCTCGCGGGTGATGCCGGATGATCTGCTGCGTTACTATCGACAGTGGGACGAAATCGCGGCAGGGGCGTTCGAACATTTCAATCATGTCGAACAGCCGCTGAAGCACCTGATCCGTCCCGAGCACAAGGAAAAGCTGCACGCGATCATGGAGCATCACATGCCGCTCGATTCCGTGATTCAGCTTTATTACCAGCCCCAGTCGAGAAAATAGCAGGAAGGGAGACGTCATCGGGCCGGACTACGGCCCGATTTTGTTGAACTCTTGCAAGAGAATCAGTATTATGGAATGTAAAGGTGAAGTGAAAGGTTGATTTCATTGGAAAACAAGGCAGCGTCATCCAACTTTATCCGCAATATCGTGATCGACGATTTGCAGGAAGGTAAAGTAAAAAAAGTCATTACCCGCTTTCCCCCGGAACCGAACGGGTATCTTCATATTGGACATGCAAAGGCGATCATCCTGAATTTTGAATTGGCGCACGAGTTTTCCGGGAAAGCCCACTTGCGTTTTGACGATACCAATCCGCTCAAGGAAGACACGGAGTACGTCAATGCCATCAAAGAAGATGTGCAGTGGCTCGGCTTTGAATGGGACGGGCTGTTCTTCGCTTCCGACTATTTTGAGGAGATGTACAATCGCGCGGTGCTTCTCATCAAAAAAGGAAAAGCGTACGTGGACGACCTCTCTGCCGAAGACATGCGCAAATACCGCGGCACGCTGACGGAGCCCGGTGTGGAAAGTCCGTTCCGCAACCGCTCGGTGGAAGAAAACCTCGATTTGTTTGCCCGGATGCGCAAGGGCGAATTCAAGGACGGAGAAAAAGTGCTGCGTGCCAAAATCGATATGGCCTCCCCGAATTTCAACATGCGCGACCCGGTGTTGTACCGCATTTCCCATGTGGCGCACCACAACACGGGAGACAAGTGGTGCATCTATCCGATGTACGACTTCGCCCACCCGCTGGAGGATGCGATCGAGGGCGTGACCCACTCGCTCTGCTCGCTGGAGTTTGAAGACCATCGGCCGCTGTACGACTGGGTCGTGGCCGAGTGCGAGAGGGAGCATGTGCCGCGTCAGTACGAATTCGCCCGCCTGAATTTGACCAACACCGTCATGAGCAAGCGGAAGCTGAAGCAGCTCGTGGACGAGAATATCGTGGACGGCTGGGACGATCCGCGCATGCCGACCATCGCCGGCTTCCGCCGCCGCGGCTATACGCCTGACGCGATTCGCAGCTTTGCCCGTGAAGTAGGGGTCGCCCGCAGCAACAGCACGGTCGATGCGAAGATGCTGGAGCATTTTATCCGCGAAGACCTGAAGCTCAAGGCGCCGCGCACGATGGCTGTGCTGAATCCGCTAAAGGTCGTCATCACCAACTATCCCGAAGGCCAGGTGGAGATGCTGGAAGCGGAAATCAACCCGGAAAACGAAGAGATGGGCAACCGGCAAATCCCGTTTTCCCGGGAGATCTACATTGAACGGGACGATTTCATGGAAAATCCGCCGAGCAAGTATTTCCGGCTGTTCCCGGGGAACGAAGTGCGCCTGAAGCACGCTTATTTCATCAAATGCAACGACGTCGTCAAGGACGCGGACGGCAATGTGATCGAGCTGCACTGCACGTACGATCCGGAGACCAAGAGCGGCAGCGGCTTTACCGGCCGGAAAGTAAAAGGGACGATCCACTGGGTAGAAGCCTCCCGGGCGGTTCCGGCTGAATTCCGCTTGTACGAGCCGCTCATTCTCGACGAAGAGGGCAGCGAGGGGACGTTTCTGGACAACATCAATCCAGACTCGCTCGAGGTGCTGTACGGCTTTGTGGAACCGAACATGAAAAGCACGCAGCCGCACGACAAATACCAATTCTTCCGTCATGGCTACTTCAACGTCGATCCGAAGCATACGAAGGCGGACAAACTCGTCTTCAACCGCATCGTACCGCTGAAAAGCTCGTTTGAACTGTCAAAAGGATGAGAAGCTCCAAACGCTGCTGGCATGGGAAACTGTGCCGGGCAGCGTTTTTTTTCTTTTGGGAAAGGGGCGGCCGATGATGGATATTTTCTGGATAAACAGTATAATTATTCCTATTGTTGGATAGAGAGGGGACAGGCAGTGAACGGGAAGCAAGTGGTTCGGGTGCATTCACCCCAGGCTGAAAACGCCGCTGTTCAACGTGCTCCTGGTCGGACTGCTGATGACGGCCGCCCTGTTCCTGGATCTGCTGACCGCGACGTCGTTTATCAACTTCGGAGCGCTGATCGTCGCGGCGTTCGGAGGAGACAGTCAAAGAAGCTAGCGCTTCGCTTCACGCATGAGCTTGTGAAACGCGGAGGACGCTTTGGCATCGTTGCCAGTCTCGTACACATGTTTTTTTACCTGCTCAAAAGCATCGATGCCCGCCCTGGTAGTGACGGTCAGCACGCGCTTGTCCTTTCCGTACAGGCGATGGATCTGGGAGCGGGCCGTGGTAAAGGTCGCTTTGCGATCGCTCGTCCCCAGCGTCCCTGCCGTTTTGCCTGAGGACCGGTCGTTCCCTCTGGCCGAGCTGCCGGAGAAGCCGCTGATGAGATGGGCCTGCATCGGATCCATCTGATTGATGGACAGGCTTTGCGCTGTAGCCGGACAGAGGATGACGGCATCGGGAAGGACGAGCGCCTGGACGCCGTGAATGCCGGCAGCATTCAACTGCGCCTCCAGCCTGGTGGAGGGCCCGCCGCTATGCAGGTGCGAGCTGCCGATGCTGCTGTAGACGTTGGTTCCCATGCCGCTGTGAGTCGTTCCGTTCGCGTTGGTCGTCAGCTTTTTGTCCCGGTCTACACTGGGGATGACAATCTCGTTGCCTGGTGCGGCAGGATGATTGATCGATTGTGTCCGAACCGGCTGCTGAGGCGGGGCAGCCTGATTGGTGCAAGCCGTCAGCAGAAGCAGCAGACCTAGTCCGCCCATCCCCATCCATTTTCCCATGCGCTTCATGTCGATCCCTCCCGAATATACTTTTGCCTACTTTTAGCGTGCACGGGCCAATCCTTGAGTATTTAAGGAGGTTAATGGAAAAAATGTAGGCAAAGCTTGTTTCGCTTGTCGAAAAAATGCAGAAACAGGCGAACAAGAGACATCAGGAGGTGGAAGTGTTGGCACAAACGAACAATGGCAATGAACAACCTGTATCCCGGAGAAATTTTCTGAAAAACTCCGGACTCGTGATTGGCGGGTTGGTTGTCGGCGGAGTCGCAGGCAGCCTGCTCAACAGAACGCCAGCCCCCCAGCAACCGGGAACGACGCCTGCTCCTATGGCCGATTTTAACCAAGCTCTCATGTACTTCACGCCCGAACAGTTCAAGGTTGTGGAAGCAGCCTGTGAACGAATTTTCCCCGAGGATGAAAACGGACCGGGAGCAAAAGTGCTCGGGGCCGCTTATTTCATCGACCACCAATTGGCAGGAGACTGGGGCTTCAACGCTCGCGACTACATGTCGGATCCGTTCTATCCTGGGGAAGTGACGCAAGGATACCAGGGCAGGCTGAAACGGCGGGAGATCTTTGATATTGGAATTCAGGAAATGAACAACTACAGCAACAGCACACAGCAAAAAAGATTTTACGAGCTGGCACCGGAGCAGCAGGATACCGTGCTGAAGGCGTTCGAATCCGACGAAGTCAAACTGACCACGATTTCCGCCAGCGCCTTTTTCAAGATGCTGCGTGCCAGCACGCTCGAAGGGGTGTATTCCGATCCGCTGTACGGGGGGAACAAAAACATGGATGGCTGGAGGCTGAGGAATTACCCGGGCAATCAAATGTCTTATGCGCAAGTCATCGAGCAGGACAAGTTTGTAAAGATGGCCCCTTTAAGCTTGCGGGATCATCAACATTGAGGGGGACGGACAGACATGGCCAAAAAATTGCCGAAAGTCGACGTAGTCATCGTAGGGGTTGGCTGGGGCGGAGGAATTATTGCCTCCGAGCTGACCAGGCAAGGCTTGAATGTAGTCGGATTGGAGCGGGGAAAGGAAAGAAAAACGGAAGATTACTTTATGGTGCATGACGAGCTGCGTTATGCCATGCGCTATGAAATGATGCAGGACTTGTCCAAGGAAACGATCACGTTCCGCAGCAAGAACAGCGTCCGCGCGCTGCCGATGCGCTCTTACGGGTCGTTTTTGCTCGGGACGGGATTGGGTGGCTCCGGTGTGCACTGGAATGGACAAACGTTCCGCTTCCTGCCGTATGACTTTGAAATTCGCAGCAAGACCGTTGAGCGCTATGGCGAGAAAAAAATTCCGGACGGCATGACGATTCAAGACTGGGGAATTACGTATGATGAACTGGAGCCGTACTTCGACAAATTCGAGCGGATGGCGGGGATTTCCGGTGAGGAAAATCCTCTGGGCGGCAAGCGTTCACAGCCGTATCCGACACCGCCGATGAAGATGACTACCAGCATCAAGATGTTCCAGGAAGCCGCCAAAAAGAAGAATCTGCATCCCTTCATGCTGCCGTCTGCCAATCTGTCGCAGGCGTACACGAACCCGGACGGCGTCTCCAGGGCAGCCTGTCAGTACTGTGGCTATTGCGAACGTTTCGGATGCGAATACGGCGCCAAGGCCGACCCGGTCGTGACCGTCATCCCGATTGCCCAAAAGACAGGGAAGTTCGAGATTCGCACGCATTCGCATGTTCGGCGCATTTTACATAATGGAAACAAAGCGACAGGGGTCCTGTATACGGATATCACGACTGGCGAAGAGCTCGAGCAGCCAGCGGACATCGTGGTGCTGACCAGCTACGTCTTTAACAACGTCAGGCTGCTGCTGATGTCCAAGCTGGGCCGGCCCTATGATCCGGCGACGGGCAAAGGCGTCATCGGAAAAAATTACGCCTATCAGGTCATCCGCGGCGGAGCAATCGGCTTTTTCGACGATCGGGAGTTCAATCTTTATGCAGGGGCGGGCGCACTGGCCATGTGCCTGGACGATTACAACGGAGACAATTTTGACCACAGCGATCTGAATTTCATCCATGGGGCGAACATCAGCCTGTCCCAGCTGGGGCTCCGGCCGATCGCCAACAACAAGGTTCCCGAGGGGACGCCTGGCTGGGGGAAAGAATTCAAGGCCGCGTCCATCAAGTACGCGAACCGGATGCTGTCGGTAGGGGCGCAGGGGGCTTCCCTGCCATTCAGGCATCACTTCCTGGATTTGGACTCGACGTACAAGGACGTATTCGGCGATCCGCTCATCCGCATTACGTACGATTTTGAAGAGCAGGACCGGCAGCAGGCTGCTTACTGTGCTGACAAGTGTGGAGAAATTATCAAGGAAATGGGGCCAAGCAGCAAAATTGAGATCAATCGCAAGCTGGGACCTTACGACATTACCCCTTACCAATCCACACACAATACAGGAGGCGTGATTATGGGGGCTTCGCCGGAAACGTCAGCCGTCAACAACTACCTGCAAATGTGGGAGGCCGAGAATGTGTTTGTCGTCGGCGCATCGGCATTTGCGCACAACAGCGGCTATAATCCTACGGGAACGGTGGGGGCGCTGTCTTATCGGGCTGCGGAAGGCGTTCTGAAGTACAGACAAAGCGGCGGCGGCTCCCTGGTGTAAGACGTTGGCTTTCATTTTTGCGAAAGATGTGGAAGGAGGGCCAAAGTTCCGGCTCTCTTTTTTGTGCTTGTTTCCGGCGTGGGTCGCGGGTCCATCAGATTCGGATCAGCAGGCTGGCTAACAAGGCAGCGCGCACAGGGAGCTGATCGATGACGATGTGCTCGTATTCGGCGTGCGGTCCGTCGCCAATGGCACCCAACCCGTCGAGTGTGGGAACTCCCAAGGCAGCCGTGAAATTGCCGTCGCTGCCGCCGCCGGCATGCGCCTCGGCAAGCTCGATTCCCAGTTCCTGCCCGCATTCGGCCGCGAGCCGGAACAGCTTTTCCGTCTGGGCGGTGCGTTCCATCGGAGGACGGTTGACTCCGCCGGCAACCTGCAGCATCGTTCCTGCGAGATGCGGCTTTGCCTGGGCGATCAGCGAGCTGACCCGTTCGGCCTCGGACAGCTGATTGACGCGCAGATCGATGTCGAGGACGGCGCTTTCGGCGACCACATTGGTCCGGTTCCCGCCGGTCGCGATGCCCACATTGATCGTCGTACCCTTGCTGTAATTGGTCAAGCCTTGCAGGAACAGGATCTGATGGGCCATCTCCTCCACGGCGCTGATGCCGTCCTCATGGTGATTACCGGCATGGGAGGCTTTCCCTTTGATGCGCATCGTAAAGCGGCCGACACCTTTGCGGGACGTTTTTAATGCTCCGCTGTTTGCGACAGGCGGTTCGACGACCAGCACGGCATCGCTTTTTTGCGCTTCCTGCTCGATGGAAGCGCGGGAGCTGCCGCTGCCTGTCTCCTCGTCGCTCGTACAAAGGAAAACGACTTTTTTCTGCAGGACAATCCCCAGCTTCCGGCAAGCTTTTACCGCCCAAATCGCTTGGACGATGCCGCTTTTCATGTCCAAAATGCCGGGACCGTAAGCCTTGTTGCCTTCCACCCGGTAGGGGAGTCTGCCGATGTCCCAGACCGTGTCCAAGTGGCCAAGAACGAGAATCTGCCTGTCGCCCTCTCCGTACGTAAAACGCAGATGGTTGCCGGTCGCATCCATCGGGATGACTTCGGCAGCATGGCCCAGATGCTCCGTGAACAGGGAGTGGAACACGGCCCCGCAGCGGTCGACGGCCTGCTTGTCCTGGGTAGGCGATTCGGCCTTCACGACGCGCTCTACGTCAGCCAGGATGCTGGCTTCGTTTTCTTTCAAGTAGGGAAGTAGGTCGGACATGGTGGCATTCCTCCTAATTTCCGTAATAAAGAACGTTTCTTCACGGATAGAACAAAACCTGCATATGTACTAAAAAATATTTCTGTAAAATTTAGAATATTTAAAGTTGACACTTTTTTTCTGATATTTTATAGTCTTTTTAATAAGTGAACAATAAGCGAATATTTCTCAAAAGGGAAAGGGAGCTGAATTCTGTGCAGGACGTGTTTTCATTCATTGAGCAGAATCGCGAGACGTACATTCGCTGGCTTCGGGAGATTTGCCAACAACCGAGCGTCGCAGCGCAAAATCGCGGCATGAAAGAGACGGCGAACCTGGTAGAGCAGTTGATCAGCAGGATCGGCGGGGAGTCGCAGCAGTTGGAAACGTCCGGTTTTCCGGTAGTCTACGGTGAGTTTGCGGGAGAGAGCGAGAAAACGCTGTCCTTTTACAATCACTATGATGTGCAGCCGGAAGATCCCCTCGAGCTATGGGACTCGCCCCCTTTTGGCGCGGAAATTCGCGACGGCCGCATGTTTGCGCGCGGAGTGGCGGACAACAAGGGGAATCTCATGGCACGGCTCGCCGCCGTTCATGCCTATACGCAGGTGAGAGGCATACTGCCTGTCCGCGTGAAGTTCATTGTCGAAGGAGAAGAAGAGATCGGCAGCGTTCACTTGGAAGAGTTCGTGGAAAAGTATCGGGATTCTATCCGGGCAGACGGATGTATCTGGGAGTTTGGCTATAAAAATGCAGATGGACGTCCGCAGGTGAGTCTGGGCGTAAAAGGAATGTGCTACGTGGAGCTGGTTTGCCGGGGCGCCAACACGGACCTGCATTCCGCCAATGCCGCGATCATCGAGAACCCCGCATGGAGACTGCTGTGGGCGCTGAATACACTCAAAACTCCGGATGAGAAGATCCGGATTAAAGGGTTTTACGACAAGGTAGCCGCGCTGAACGAAGACGATGCGGCGATGCTCGAGCAGATGATCTACAACGAGGAAAGCACGTTGGAAAAGCTGGGGCTGAAGTCGTTCCTGCTGGATTTGTCGGGGATTCCGCTGAAGGAGAAGCTGATCTTCCAGCCTACCTGTACGGTGTGCGGCATCGTCTCGGGATATACGGGCGCCGGCTCCAAGACGGTACTGCCGTCAGAAGCCAGGGTCAAGCTCGACTTTCGACTGGTGCCAGACCAGGACCCGCATGAAATCTTCGCCTTGCTGCGCGAGCATCTCGACGAGCACGGCTTTTCCGACGTGGAGATGGAAGGCTATACGCTGGAGCATCCGGCCCGCACGCCGCTCAACAATCCATTGACGCGTTCCGTGGTAAACACGGTAAAAGACATCTACGGCATGGAGCCGACGATCATGCCGATGTCTCCGGGGACAGGCCCGATGTACATCCTCTGTCAAAGCCTCGGAATTCCGGCGGTGTCGGTAGGCGTGGGCAACTTCGCCTCCAACAACCATGCCCCGAACGAGAACGTCATCATCGAAGACTACATTCAGGGAATCAAGCACATGGCTGCCATATTCGAAGAGTTTGCGAAGGAGGCGTAAAGCATGGACCACGTTCCTGTTTTGTACCGCAGCTCGGAAATCCTCGCCAAAGCAAGCTTGCTCAAAGAGGAAGTCAGCTCATGGCGGCGGGATTTTCACCAACATCCGGAGCTCGGCTTCGAGGAGGTGCGCACGTCGGACATCGTGGCGAGGCATCTGGAGCAGTTGGGGCTTGAAGGAGTGCAGCGCGGAATCGGGCGCACGGGTGTAGTCGGCTTGCTGCGCGGCCGGCAGCCCGGTCCGACGATCGGCCTGCGCGCGGATATGGACGCGCTGCCGATTCAGGATCAAAAGGGAGCGGAGTACAGCTCCAGGGTGCCGGGCAAGATGCACGCGTGCGGCCATGATGCGCATACCAGCATTCTGATGGGAGCGGCGAAGTTTCTGTCGCAGCAGGGGCGCCCGGAAAGAGGAAACATCGCGTTCGTCTTCCAGCCGGCCGAGGAAGGACTCGGCGGAGCGCGCGAGATGATCAAGGACGGGCTGCTTACGGCGTACCGCATCGATGCGATGGCGGGGCTGCACGTCTTTCCCGGAATTCCGACCGGGCAGGTCACGGCCGTGCGCGGGGTCAGCTGTGCGGCTGCCGACCGGATTCGCATCAACATCATCGGCCGCGGCGGCCATGCCGCGCATCCGCACCAAGCGATCGATTCCGTGGCCGTGACGGCGGAAGTGCTGTCCGCCCTGCAGCATATCGCCAGCCGCCAGGTGAATCCGCTCGATCCCGTCGTCATCACCATCGGCAAGATTCAAGGGGGGAGCGCGAGCAACGTCATCGCCCCCGAGGTCGAGCTGCTGGGTACGGTCCGTACGTTGAATCCGGCCTTGCGCGAGCAGATGCCGGGCAAGCTGGAAACGGTGATCAAAGGCGTGACGACGGCGTTGGGCGCTTCGTACGAGTTTGACTACCATTTCGGCTATCCGTCCATCGTCAATGACGATCGGATGGTCGACCGGCTGCTGGCCACGTCCGATCAGGTGCTGGGCGAAGGGAAATGCCAGCTGGCGGCGCCTTCGATGGGAGGCGAGGATTTCTCGTACTACACCGAGCACGTGCCGGGAGTCTTTTTCCGGCTGGGTACAGGAAATCCCGAAAAACAGACCCAGTATCCGCTGCATCATCCGCTGTTCGATCTCGATGAGGATGCGCTTCCCGTGGGAATCGCCATGCTCTCTGCGCTGGCTCTGAACTACCTGGGCGTAGGTAGGCCTGACTGATGCAGGCACGAAAGAGGAAAAACGAGAAAGCTGAGGGGGAGTACCACATGAAGAAGCGTTTGGCTGGAATCGGCCTTGCCGCAATACTGGCCCTGTCGACCGCGATCGTCGGCTGTAGCAGCCAGCCGGCAGCTACGACGGCACCCAAGCAGGAACCATCCTCGCAAGCAGCGGCAGCTCCGGCAGCGTCGGGCAATACCGGTGAAAAAGTGCTGACGTTTGCCAGCGGCAGCGACATTGTCAGCTTCGACATTCACGATCACAACAATACATCGACCGAAGCCGTCCATGTCAACATGTTCAATTATCTGGTGAGGAAGGACAAAGATCAAAAAATCCAGCCGGATCTGGCCACTTCCTGGGAAATCGTCAACGACAAGACATGGCGCTTCAAGCTGCGCGAAGGCGTAAGCTTCCACAATGGCGATCCGTTCACGGCGGAAGACGTAAAATTTACGCTGGAGCGCGTCGCCACAGACCAGAAGCTGCTGGAATACGGCAACTACAAGCAGATCAAGGAAGTGAAGATCGTTGACCCGCACACGGTCGATATCATCACCAACGAGACGGAGCCCGTCCTGCTGAACAGGCTCTCCCGCCTCGGCTCCAGCATGCTGCCGTCCAAGTACATCAAGGAAAAGGGCTGGGAAGAGTTTCTCAAGAATCCGGTGGGAACAGGACCGTACAAGTTCGAGAAATGGGAACGCGACGATCGTCTGACTCTGGTGAAAAACGACTATTACTTCGGTGACAAGCCGAAGTGGGACAAGCTGGTCTTCAGATCTATTCCTGAGGATGCGACGCGTGTGGCTGAGCTGCTGACAGGCGGAGTCGACATCGCCGTGAACATTCCGCCGAGCGACATGGAACGGATCGAGAGCAACGAGGGCACGCACGCTGTCACGGGGCCGACGCAGCGCGTCATGCAGCTGTCCCTGCGCTTGACGCCGGGAACGGTCACGGAAAATCCGAAAGTGCGTGAAGCCATCGACCTGGCCGTTGATGAAAAAGCCATTGTGGACAGCATCCTCGGCGGCGGCGGAACCCCTACGCGCACACGCGTGACGGCAGGGAACTTCGGAGCCGATCCGGGGCTGTACAACCAATCCCTCTACGATCCGGAGCGTGCGAAGCAGCTGCTGGCCGAAGCAGGCTATCCAAACGGAATCGATATCACCTTTAGTGCGACGAGCGGTCGCTATTTGAAAGACAAGGAGACTGCCGAGCTGATTCAGGCGATGCTGGCGGAGGTCGGCATCCGCGCCAAGCTGGACTTGATGGAGTGGAGCAAGTTCAACGAGACGTACAAGGCGAAAAAATTCGGCGAGCTGTTCATGATCGCCTATGCGAACTCCATGTTTGACGCTTCCCTGGCGTTTGACCGGCTGAGCACCGAGCGTGCCAAAGGCGAGTCTGACTACAGCAATGGAGAGGTAGATGCGCTCTTGAAAGAGGCCGAAAAGAACATGAACCTGGAGGAGCGCGCGAAGCAGTATGTGAAGGTTCAGGAAATCATCGCGGAAGAACGCCCGCAAATTTACATGTACCAAATGAATGCCAACTACGGTGTAAGCGACAGAATCGACTTTGCGCCTCGTCTGGATGAAATGCTGTTCGCGGATGAGGTCACTTTGAAATAGCAAGGAAACCGAGAGAAGTACCCGGGAGGAGGTCTCTTCAAGCTGAGGCCTCTTCCCGCCTAAAAAAGACTCATTCGGAGGTGGCACCATGAGGCAGTACCTGCTGAAGTCTTTGCTCCAGGTTATTCCGGTACTGTTTTTGATCTCCGTCATCGTGTTTGTGCTCGTCTACTGCACAGGAGACCCCGTTTCCCTGATGCTGTCCGACACGGCGACAGACGAGGACCGGAGGATTTTGATTGCTGCGCTCGGCTTGGACCAGCCGTTGCACGTGCAGTACTTTACGTTTATCGGCCACTTGCTGCAAGGCGACTTCGGAAATTCGTTCCGCTATGACATGCCTGCTCTGCCGATCGTGCTGGAGCGGCTTCCCGCTACGTTTGAACTGGCGTTTGCCGCCATGCTGGTAGCGACCGTCATCTCCTTTCCGCTGGGCATTCTTTCTGCGACCAAACGCAATTCCTTCCTCGACATCCTCTTTTCGGGAAGCTCCGTTTTGGGAAAAGCGATGCCGCACTTTTGGCTGGGAATCATGCTTATCCTGTTGTTCGCGGTGGAGCTGAAGGCGCTGCCGGTGTCTGGCCGCGGCTCATGGGAGCATTTGATTCTCCCCGCATTCACGCTCGGGACCGGGATCGCCGCAGAGATGACCCGCCTGATCCGCTCCAGCATGCTGGAAATTTTGAATCAGGACTACATCCGGACGGCCCGCAGCAAAGGACTGCTCGAATCGATCGTGGTGTACAAGCACGCCCTGCGCAACTCGATGATTCCTGTCGTGACGATCATGGCTCTGCAAACCTCGACGCTGATCGGGGGCACCTTGATTACCGAGACGATCTTCTCGTGGCCGGGAATGGGGCAGCTGATCATCCAGGCGGTCAATACCCGCGACATGGCGATCGTACAGGCGGCCGTGTTTGTCGTGGCGTTCCTCGTCATCATCAGCAACCTTTTGGCAGATCTTTTGTACAGCGTCCTGGATCCGCGCATTACGTACAACTAAGGGGAGGTGAGCGATGTGTCGGCATCCATGGAAACACAGACGCAGCAACTGCAAGGCATGGGCAAGCCGGTACGGCCAACGGGACAGCTCGGTCGTTTGGCCCGCCTGCTGTTCAAAAGCAAAACCGGCACCATCGGGTTGATGATTGTCGTTTCCGTCGTGTTGATGTCCGTCTTCGCAGGGGCGATCGCCCCGCATGACCCGGCGAAAACACAGGTGTCCGAACGTCTGAAGCCCCCGATGTGGGTGGAGGGCGGGTCGGCTGCCAACCCGTTGGGGACGGACAACCTCGGGAGGGACGTACTCAGCCGGATCATCTACGGCTCCCAAGTATCGCTTTTGGTTGGAATCTGTGCGGTGATCGTGGCCGGGGCGATCGGAGTCATCCTCGGCCTGGTCTCCGGTTATTACGGAGGGTGGATCGACAGCGTCATTATGCGGACGGTCGACGCGTTTCTGGCGATCCCCAATATTTTGTTCATGCTGGTCATTCTCGCCGTGCTGGGGCCGAGTCTCATGACGCTGATTCTCGTACTCGGCTTTACCAACTGGGTGAAGTACGCGCGGATTATCCGCAGCGAAGTGCTTGGCGTCAAGGAGCGGGATTACGTCAAGGCTGCCCGGACTGTCGGCGCCAGCAACCGGAGAATCATCCTGACGCATATTTTGCCGAACGTCATCTCTTCTTTTATCGTCGTGTCCACACTCAGTGTAGCCACGACGATCATCGCCGAAGCATCACTGAGCTTTCTCGGTCTGGGCATCCAGCCGCCGACGGTCTCCTGGGGAGGCATGCTCAGCGACGGCAGGCAGTATTTGGCGACGAGCTGGTGGGTGGCGACATTCCCGGGGATTGCCATCACCGTTACCGTGCTGGGCATCATGTTCCTCGGGGACTGGCTGCGCGATGTGCTCGATCCGCGGATGAAGGCAAGAAAGTAGGGAGGTGGCCAGATGGAAACGGAACTGCTGGAAGTCAGGAACCTGCAAACACATTTTCAGACGGAGGATGGCGTGGTTCCTTCTGTCAATGGAATCTCCTTTTCCGTTGCCAGAGGAGAGACGCTGGCTATCGTCGGCGAGTCGGGCTGCGGCAAAAGCGTGACCTCCCTGTCCATCATGGGTCTGGTGGCCCCGCCCGGACAGGTAGTGGGCGGGGAGATCCTGCTGGAAGGACAAAACCTGCTCGCGCTGAGCAAGAAGGAGTTCCGCAAGCTGCGCGGCAACAAATTGTCGATGATCTTCCAGGAGCCGATGACCTCGCTCAATCCGGTTTTCACGGTCGGGAACCAGCTGGGTGAAGTGTTTCGCCTGCACCGAAGCATGGATAAGCAGCAGGCGCGCGTAAAAAGCATCGAGATGCTGGAGAACGTCGGGATCCCGCGTGCGGACAAAGTGGTCGATTCCTTCCCGCACCAGCTTTCCGGAGGGATGCGCCAGCGTGTGATGATCGCGATGGCATTGGCCTGCAACCCGGCTCTGCTGATCGCGGACGAGCCGACGACAGCGCTCGACGTGACCATTCAGGCGCAAATTTTGGAGCTGTTGAGGAAATTGAACAGCGAATACGCTACAGGCGTGATTCTGATTACCCACGATCTCGGGGTCGTTGCGGAGATGGCGGATCGGGTGGTCGTCATGTACGCGGGAGAAGTGGTAGAGCAGGCAAACGTATTCGAGCTGTTCGCCCGCCCCCGGCATCCGTACACCAAGGGCCTGCTGGGCTCGCTGCCCAAGCTGGACGAGCAGCGGGAAGAGCTGGAGTCCATTCCCGGAGCCGTTCCGAATCCGCTGGACATGCCGGGCGGCTGCGCGTTTCACCCTCGCTGCCCGCTCGCAACCGAACCGTGCAAATTGAAGAAGCCGTCGCTTGTCGAGGTGGGCCAGGACCATCTTGCGCGCTGCTTCCACGCGTAAGGAGGGAATGCCCCATGAATCAGGCACAGGAAGCGTTGCTGGAGGTCAAAGGGCTGAAAAAACACTTTCCGTACAAGCAGGGCATGTTTTCCCGCAAGGTGGGCCATGTGCGGGCGGTAGACGGCGTGGACTTCATCGTTTTCCGGGGAGAGACGCTGGGGATCGTGGGGGAGTCGGGCTGCGGGAAATCCACTACCGGCCAAATGATTCTCCGGCTGCTGGAGCCGACGGAGGGAGAGATCTGGTTCGCGGGCAAGCGCCTGGCGGGACTGGACAGAGAGGAGGAAAAAGCGGTTCGCCGAAACATGCAGATGATCTTTCAGGACCCGTACTCCTCGCTCAATCCACGCATGCGCGTGGAGGATATCGTGGCGGAGCCGCTGCGCGTGCACGGACTGGGGAGGGGCAGGGAAATCCGCGAGAAGGTCGTCGAGCTGCTGCGGCTGGTCGGCCTGGATGCCCATCACATGAGCCGCCATCCGCACGAATTCAGCGGCGGACAGCGCCAGCGCATCGGGATCGCCCGGGCCCTCGCCCTGCATCCCAGCCTGATCGTCTGTGACGAAGCGGTATCCGCTCTCGACGTGTCCATTCAGTCGCAGATTTTGAATCTGCTGAAGAAGCTGCAAAAAGAGCTGCAGCTCACCTATATCTTCATTTCCCACGGATTGCCGGCGGTGAAGCACATCAGCGATCGCATCGCCGTCATGTATCTGGGCAAGATCGTGGAGCTGGCAGAGCGCGACGAGCTGTTTGCCAGACCGCTGCACCCGTATACGGAGGCCTTGCTGTCCGCCGTGCCGATCCCGGACCCGACGCTGCGGAAAGAGCGGATCATCCTGCAGGGCGATCTGCCCAACCCGGCGAACCCGCCGTCCGGCTGCCATTTCCATACGCGCTGTCCGTACGCGCAGGACGTGTGCCGCCAGACGGAGCCGCCGCTGCAGCAGCACGCGGACGGCCATTTTGCGGCTTGCCACTTTCCGCTGAATTAGCCCATGACGTAAAAAAAGAACAGCGGCCCCCCTATGGCTGCTGTTCTTTTCGCATTCTCTTCTCTATTGATCGTTTACAGCAACGACTTGATTTCCCCGGTATTCGGATTGACGACGAACCAGCCGTAGGTGCTGGTATAGCTGTCGCCCGACTGGAAGTTGTTCACGACGGTTTGATAAACTTGAATGACATAATAGCCTTTTTCGTCGTCGTGATCGTATTCCACTACGTGCGATGGAGTGAGGCTGCCGACGAATTTCTTTTTGACCAGTTCCACGGCCTCCATTTTGGAGTACATCTTCGCTGCCGGCAGCTTCCCGATGAAAATGGATTTTGATTTGGCGTCGTAGAGGACGGGTTTGTTCAGGTTTTCTGCGACGAAGCGGATCGGAACATAGACAGAATTCTTGTACATAATGCCTTGCACGTCGCTTGCCGGCGATTTGGGTACTCCTTCAAAATAGTAGGTGAACGGCGTTTTCGTTCCCTCGGATACATCCGGAAAAGCTGGCGCCGCCAGGGCGATTCCGGAGAACAGCACGGAGCCCACTATGATGCCTCCGACAAACGATTTCATATCCCATTTCATGTAACTAGCCCTCTTCCCTTGTTTATCTATATCTTCCCAGTAAATATTATGGCAAATATCGACAAGATCAGCTATCAAACAAGGGTACTAGGAAACAAAGACTAGAGAAGCGGAAAAAATGGGTCTGGATGGAGGGGGTCCTAGTTCTGGAGCTGGTTCAACCTGTTCTTTTCTCTTGGCAGTCCAACCGTTATGATAGAAGAAGCAAAACTATCGGACAAGGTGAGAAGCAATGGCTATTCTGCAAAATGACTGGGCTGCCGTCCTGGCTGATGAGTTCGAGAAGCCTTATTACCGGGAGCTGCGGCAAATGCTCAAGGAAGAGTATCAGACGCATACCATCTACCCGGATATGTACAGCATTTTCAATGCGCTCCATCTGACCGGGTACGAGAACACCAAGGTCGTGATTCTGGGACAAGACCCGTATCACGGACCAGGCCAGGCGCACGGCCTGAGCTTTTCGGTGCGGCCGGGAATCAAGCCGCCGCCATCGCTGCAAAACATTTACAAGGAGCTGCAGAGCGACCTGAACTGCACGATTCCCCAGCACGGCTATCTGACCCACTGGGCGAAGCAGGGCGTGATGATGCTCAACTCGGTACTGACGGTGCGCAGCGGCACACCCAACTCGCACAAAGACCTGGGATGGGAGACGTTCACGGATCAGATTATCGCCCATCTGAACGCGCGCCAGACGCCGATGGTCTTCATTCTGTGGGGCAAGCATGCGCAGGAAAAGGCTGCGTTCATCGATACGCGGAGGCATTCCATGATTCAATCCCCGCACCCCAGCCCGTTTTCCGCCAACCGCGGCTTTTTCGGCAGCCGCCCCTTCTCGCGGGCCAATGCGTTTTTGCGTTCCAGAGGCATCGCGGAGATTGACTGGCAGCTGCCGCTGGACCCGGGTGAATAGCCGAAATCGCGTGAAAACGAGACAAGACCTCCCGTCCCAAGCGGATGACAGGGGGTCTTGTTTTGCTGTTTGCTGATGGAATGAAGTCCTCGCCGACATACGTCATGTTCTGGTAGATGACGGGAGACTGCATGAGCATGCTGGTCATGCCGTTCACAGTGACCTGCTTGCTGTCGATCATCAGGACGATGATCCCCATCATGGCTCCCATTCACCGTTTTCTATCATTTTTGTCATAGCTTCAAGGCGGTCTGAAGATCGGCGGCGTAAACCAGAAGGAGCTGCCTTTGGCGGGCTCGCTCTGCACGCCGACTTGTCCGCCGTGCCGCTCGACGATCGATTTGACGATGGCCAGGCCCAGCCCGGCTCCTCCCTTGAAAGAGGCTGGCTCCGTTTGTTCTTTCCGGTACCGGTTCTGTACGGAGCCGCCAGGTTCGGGAGAAGGCGCGGCTGCGTGTGACGGAGTGGTACAGAACGTAGGGAATACCCAGCCAGGAGGCAAATAGAGCACTACCCCTGTAACGGCGAGCAAAAGAATGACATAGGCATTCCAGCTCAGTCAGCCTTTTCGTTCCATCTGTTTCACCCCTCCCCCAAACGGTTTTGCTTTTCAGCCGAGGCCTGGCGATGAAGCCGACGGAAGCTGTTGTCGACCCGCAGGACCAGTTCGCGAGAGCTGAACGGCTTGGTTACATAGTCGTCGGCCCACATAGTCAGACCCATAGTCAGACCCATAGTCAGACCCATGATCCGGTCCATTTCTTCGCTGCGCGCGGTCAGCATGATGATGGGAACGTCCTGTACATGGCGAATCTCCGCGCATACCTGCCATCTGGGTCAATCCCTGCTCTTGATGACGAGCAGCTGGCCGGATCGAAGCGAGATGGTGCCGGGAGGGTCCGTCAGCACATTGCTGATGCCGAGCGTATCCCCGATGCGGAGCGTGGCGTTCTCCAGCGGATATTGGAAGCCGGTGAGGGTGATGCCGGTCACCTCGGGGCTAAATGGCAGCAGGGAGAGATGGGCGAAATGGTCCCGTTCCACCGTGAGCCTGCTGTCGACCAGGCGGATTTCGTTGGTCTCGTCGACGATTTTGCAGGCGATTTTGGCGAACAGCGCTTTTTGCAGCAGATGCACATTGGCCAGGGTGTGGTCAAAGCGCGAGCCCAGAGCGCCCAGCAGCACGATTTCCACAGGCAGCTGCGCCAGCGCCCAGGTGAGGGCCATTTCCGTGTCGGTCAAATCTTTCATGACCGGGTCGCACGAGGTGACGGCCTGGCTGTTGGTCTCGATTTCTGCTTGTTCCTCGGCGCTCACCGAGTCGAAGTCTCCAATGGAGAGACAGGGAGAGTACCCGTGCCGGATGAGGAACAAGGCTCCTCTGTCGACGCCGACCAGCCAGTCGTCTTCGCGGATCTGGCGAAGCGCCCATGGTCCCAGACGTCCTCCGGCGAACAACAAGATGCGATTCGATTTCATGCTAAAGCCACCTTTATATTTGTTTCGTGGGCGGGAAGCCGCTCTGGCAAGCGAGCTGATACCCTTGGGCCAAGGGAGCGGCGATCGATTCGGTATGCAACTTTTTTCCATCTTATCACGCTTGCCAGTCGAGGGACAGGGGAAGGTTTTGGCGAGTGGAAGTGATTTAATATTTTGATTTTATTGGTTAAAATATTTTTATTAAATGAGGCAGGTGATACCATGATAACCATCAAACGGATGAGTGATTGTGCCTTTGCAGAAGTGACCAAGGCTTGGAACCGAGGCTTTGAAGGCTACTTTTTTCCGATCGCCATGACAGAGGCGCTGCTGGTCGAGGACGCGCAGGGCCAGGCTGTCGGCTACGCCATGTACAACCGGATGGCAAGCGACGAGGGGAAAGTCTCGGCGATCGTGCTTCGTCATTGCGCCGCGCAGCCAGGGCATGCCGATGCCGACACCATCCTGCGGGTCGCCCTGGCGGAGCTGTATGGGCCGCATGAGCTGGAATGCCGCCGTTCGACCTTTAATCTCTGGCAATTCGGGCATGGCTGCCTCCTTTTTTGGGCGATGCGTACTGTGAAACAGCAGCAGGGGAGCATCCCTTTTTCCAAATCGGACAAGATTTCCAACGCGCTGCCCAAATCGGGTAATATAGTATAGGGGTAAGGCCCGAAGCCAGATGGATGGACAGGAGATTGTAGGATGCAAAAAGTGGAACTGATCGCTACGGCGACTTTTGGACTGGAATCCGTGGTAGCGGAAGAAGTAAAGGGACTCGGCTACACGGATGTGCAGATGGAAAATGGAAAGGTGACATTTTGCGCAGATCTTTCTGCGATCGCGCGCACAAATTTATGGTTACGAACGGCCGATCGGGTGCGTCTAAAGATTGGGGAGTTCCAGGCGACGACGTTTGACGAGTTGTTTGAAAAGACCAAGGCATTGCCGTGGGCGGATTGGATTACGGAGGACGCTGCCTTTCCGGTGGAGGGCAAGTCCGTCAAATCGACGTTGTTCAGCGTGCCGGATTGCCAGGCCATCGTGAAAAAGGCCGTCGTGGAAAGCCTGAAAAAAACGCACAAACGGGACTGGTTCGAGGAAAAGGGGCCGATGTACAAAATCGAGGTCGCCTTGTTGAAGGATGAGGCGACGCTGACCATCGACACTTCCGGGCCGGGATTGCATAAAAGGGGCTATCGCGGACTGATCGGGACGGCGCCGCTCAAGGAGACGATGGCGGCGGCGATGATCCTGCTGTCCCGGTGGAAGCCGGATCGGGTGTTCATGGACCCGTTTTGCGGATCGGGCACCATTCCCATCGAAGCGGCCCTGATCGGGCAAAATATTGCGCCAGGCATGAACCGCGAGTTCGTATCCGAGAGCTGGCCGGTCATTCCGAAATCCGTCTGGCGGGAGGCCCGTGCAGAAACGCACGATCTGGCCCGCTACGATCAAAAGCTGGACATCATCGGGACGGACGTGGACGAGGAGATGTTGAAGGTCGCCCGGCGAAACGCCGCGGAGGCTGGTATCGACGATCTGATTCATTTTCAGCGGATGGATGTGCGTGATATCCGGACCAAGAAAAAATACGGGTATTTGATCTGCAACCCGCCATACGGGGAACGCCTCGGCGAATGGAAGCAGGTCAGCAGGCTGTACGGGGAAATGGGCAGGACCTTCGCTGCCCTGGATACGTGGTCTTTTTACGTCATTACGTCAGACGAGCTGTTTGAGGAGCATTTTGGACGGAAGGCGAGCAAAAAGCGGAAGCTCTACAACGGAAATATCAAGGTGGATTACTACCAGTTTTTCGGACCGAAGCCGCCGCGCCCGTCGATCGTTTCCCTTGCCGAATAGGAAAAGCCAGATCGCATGGGCAGATGATTTCTTATACGGCGAAAAAGAGAAGGGGTAATGGGAGGAGAGAGCAATGAGCAAGAAACAATGGGGGAGCCGGGTCGTGGCAGCCTGTCTGGCTGTTTCCACGTTTTTGGCCACGGCTGCCCCGATGGCTGGCGCCCTGCCGGATACGAGCAGCACGCCGGCGGAATCAGGACATGCCGGGGCGCATGACCAGGCTCATGCCATCGCGTTTACAGATTTGGGAAACAGCTACGCACGCGACGCCATCGATCGATTGGCTTCGCTCGAATTGATCAGCGGGCAGGGAGACGGACTGTTTTCCCCGCAAAAAACGATTGCCCGGCAGGACATCGCCGTTCTGCTGGCCAAGGTGGCCGGGCTGCAGCCGCAAACGGCGGGCGACGCGTCCTTTGCGGATGTGCCGGCAGACAGCCCTTATGCGCCGTACATAAACGGCTTGGCAGAGCTGGGGGTCATGAAGGGAAGAGGCGATGACACCGTCGGCGCGGCGGATCCGCTGACCAGACAGGAGCTGGCGGTGCTGCTCTCGCGCCTGATGCAAGCGAGCCAGCTGCCCAAAGCGGCGAGCGCGACTGCTGCGGCTTACGCGGACGAGCAGGACATGGCCGACTACGCCCGCGAGGCGATCGAGGCCGTCACCGCTGAGCGCTGGATGCAGGGAGCGAACGGAAAATTCAACCCGCTTGGCACAGTGACGCGAGCGGAAGCGGCGGTCATCGCTGAGCGAGTCTTGAACGCTCGCTTCCAGCAGGCGGAGCAAGCGGAATTCGCACTGAATCCCGCAAAGCTGAGCCTGATGGCGGGCACCAGCCAACGCATAAAGGTGACGGGCGACAATGGGGGGAAGCTCCCGTTTACGCCGATCTTCGCCTTTGATCGCCCGGAGCTGGGGACAATCTTGCCGGATGGCACCTTCGTCGCCGGGCCGACCCCGGGAATAGGCAATCTGACTGTCACGATGGGATACCGCAGTGAGACGGTCCCCGTCGAAATCACCGGCGCGCCGACGCCTGAGCCGGGGGATGACAAGACCGGAACAGGCGAGGTTCAGGCTGGAGCTGGCGACGGCCAAGCAGCCGTACAAACGAAGCCTGCTTCGGATTCCTCCGCAGCGTCACCGGGGAATGCTGCCGACCCAGCGGCAGGGACGGGCAGCCAGGCAGACCCGGCCGAGCAGGACGATCTGGTCAACGTGGCTCCGGGCAGCTTTACTTCCGTGAAAACGTTCGGGCCGCCGGACTCGTATTTCCAGACCGTCGAGAAGCAATATCCGGGACCGGTAGGCGGGCTGGTCACGCCATCAGAGGAGTGGACGGGCTTTAACCGTCAGTTTGGCCGGAAGGTGACAGTGGTGCTGGCGCAGGCCAAACCGCTGGAGCGAGTCAACCTGACCTTCAAGCAGCAAAAAAGCTCGGGGATTACGCTTCCCGAGTCGATGGATGTAGAAGTATCGCGCGATGGCAAGGCGTGGTCGTATGTCGGCAAAGCCCTGCACGATGTTTCGGCATCCGAGGAAAAGCAGGTCGTGCGCACCCTGTCGGTGACGCTGCCCGATGTGGAAGCCCGCTACGTTCGCGTCTCCTTCCCGGTAAAAGTATTCGCGTTTGCGAAACAGCTGGAAGTGTGGGCAAACGGGAATACGGCGTGGAAGGGCGGACCGGTCCTGCTGCCGCCGCCGAGTCCAACGCAAATGATGGAAGGCAAAAAAGCGGGAAACCGTGTGGAAAACATGCTATTGGCTTATTCCGGAGCCTACGGGGACCGCGGCAACTGGACAAAGGAGGACTTCCTCCCGATGGTTGGCTACCGCACAGTGGACGGCTATATGCGTGACCAGATGTTTGATGCCGTCCTTTTTCTGCCTTACCAGGACATGGCCGCGACCAAGCAGGGCTGGCAAAGCTATCTGAACGACCTGTTCGGAACGGGCAGGCAGTTGGATGCGCTCAACAGCGCGATGCGGGAGTACAATCGCCTGAGAGGGACCTTGTACACGACGCCCACACAGGAGAAGGTCGTGTTGGCACTGCCGTACCCGACCATAAGCCAGACGAATTTTGGCAAGCTGGCCGACAACCAGTCGTCGCTCTCGTTCCATTCAGCGGGCATCGGCGAGGAGCAAGCGTACGAAAATCGCAAAGCGGCGCTGAGATGGTACTTCCAGGAGCTGCAAAAGCGTTGGAACAAGGAGGGGTATTCGTATCTGCAGCTGGAGGGCATTTACTGGTTCCATGAGCTGATCGAGGACAGCGCGCCAAAAGAACGAGACCTGATCCGCAGCATGGCGAGCATGGTCCACGACGAGGCGCTGCGCTTCTACTGGATCCCGTATTTCGGCGCCCCAGGGGTGCAGGAGTGGAAATCGCTGTACTTTGACTACGCGTTTCTGCAGCCGAACTTTTACAGCGACAAGCCCGTACAGCTTGACCGCATCGAAGGCGTGCTCGATACGGTCAGCAAGTACGGCATGGGTGTGGAGATCGAGGGAGACGAGCGCATGTACCGCGATCCGAAGTTCTACCAGACCTACTACAACCAGCTCGTCGCCGCCCACAAGCTCGGCATGGACAAAAACAACGTGCACGCGTACTATTACGGCTCCAAGACATTGATCCAGTCCGCCACCAGCACCGACCCGGTAGTCCGCGGCATTTACGACGACACCTACAAATGGATGCGCGGCAAATTCGACCGCGAAGAGTATTACGAAGCAACCGAAATACCGTAACGCCAGGCATGAACGTTGAAGAAGAGCCTGTTCTCCTGTTTTTCGCGGGAGGCAGGCTCTTTTCTTGCCATCACGGGCGATTCCATTTCACGGACGGACGATCACATAGGAGCAGTGCAGCCGGGGATTTGCCTGCGCTGCGACAAGGACTGGCAGAACCAGCCTGTTCTAAGAGCATTTCCCCTTTTTCCGCCCCGCCCCCACAGCTTGGCCGACCACCCACCGATCACCGCGATTTCGAACCCGCAATCTCCCCGTGTAAAGCCACCAGATCCCGTAAAATCAATGCTTTCACCGCGTGCAGCTGCGGGCACGGATGATAGTAGTTTTTCCCGGTCGCGCACGGCTTGCCGAACGTAGGGACGCCCGCAGCCGCGATCTCCTGCAGCCACATGTCCTTCAGCGAGGTGAGCGGCCGCGATGCCCGCGGCAAGCACCCCCATCCCAGCAGCATCCACGGATGCTTGACCAGCTCATGGGAGCGCGTAAGATGTTCATCCAGCGCCGTCTCGCCCGCTTGCAGCAGCGATTCGAACAGGCTGATGGCGTCTCTTGCCTGCGGGTGCTGCAAGGAAAACAGATTGTAGATGTAGAGCCGGCCCTCCAGCTCCCCTTGCTCCGTCTGCGTGGCGTAGATCGCCTCTGTCAGTTTGACCAGCTGGCGCATGGTCGGATCGAGCGAGGTCTGTCCCATGACAGTATGCTGGGGCGCCGTCCTTTCCCGGAACAGAGTGGCCGCGCCCGGATTGAGCAAAAGGCAGCTCCCCAGCGACACGGATGACGTCCCCCATTGAAGATAGGCGGCTGTTCGGTATACGTACTCGCCCTTTCTTCTGAAAGTGGCGAATGCTGCGGGCTGATTCATGGAATACCCCCTCCTGAAGAGTCTCTCCTGCCTGGTATTCACTATATGCTAGATTTTGAAAGCTAGTACGAAAGCTGAGGCGAGGGAAAAAGGGCCGTCTCCAAAAGGAAAAAGCCGAATCTGCTGGGCGCAGGCCGACTTCTTCCATCGTTAGGACTGGGCGGAACGCTGCTGTTCTCGCGGAATCAGGCGGAACAACCGCACGTACAAATAGGCGCTGACCAGCGAGACAGCGAGAATGAGCCCGAACACGCCGACAGGCGGCAGCCATTCGGAGATCCCGATGGTCAGGGGAGCGATAAAGCGCCCGATGGAAAACTGCAGCGACGAAGCCCCCATGTACTGGCCGCGGGCATCCTCCGGCGAGTATTTGCTGATAAAGCTCTGGGCGACCGGCGTACGGATCAGCTCGCCCAGCGTCAGCACGGCCATACAGCCAAACAGCAGCCAGATGTTCGTCGTGAAGGCCATCAGAAACATGCCGAAGCCGTACAGGACAGACGAGATGACCAGGCTGTTGCGGTCGCTCCATTGCTGGAACCATTTTGTCACAGGCAAGGCGAACAGGACGACGAGCAGGCCGTTGAGCCCCATCAGCCAGCCGAATGCGCTGGTGCCGCCTACGGTAAAGGCCTCGTCTCCCCACCAGAGCAGCGGCTGATCGGGCACATGCTCCTTCACGTACAGCGCCATGTACATGTCCAACTGCATAAAGACGATGGCGATCAGGACGCCGGCAGCGGTGTAGAGCGCGAATACCTTGTCGCGGAAAATGACCGCGTACCCTTTGAACTGCTGGGAGATCGGGAACCGCTGGGCGGCGTTCTCCTGGCGCACCTCGGCAGGCAAGGTTTCCTTGACCAGGAAGAAGATCGCACAGGCAAACAGCAGCACGACAATCATACAGACGATCTGCAGCTCAAAGCGGTAATGGACGAAGAAGAACGAGCCCAGTACAGGACCGGCCACAACGCCGATGTTCATCGCGGTGTAAAAGGTGGCAAAGACGAGCCGGCGATCTTCCTCGGTCGTCAGATCGGCCACCATCGCGTCGCTGGCCGGCCAGTAGAGCGAGTTGGACACGCCAATGCCGATAAAGGCAAAATAGTCGACCAGGGGAGACGGGGAAAAAGCGAACACGCCAAACATGAGCGACGACGTACAGAGGGAGAGCAGCATCGTCAGCTTGCGGCCGGCCTTGTCTGCCAAATAGCCGCCGAACAGATTGGACAGCATGCCGAGAAGCGGCGGCACCATCAACAGGACGGCCGCCACGTCTTTTCCAAACGAGTCGCTGAAATGCAGAGCCATAAACGGCAAGTACATCCAAAAAAAGGTGTGCGTAATCAGTTCGCCGACCAGACGCACTTTTAAATTCAAATCCCAATAACGCCAATGCATGACGAGACATCCTCCATATCTGCGGGGTACTTTGTCTGCAGGAGCACTGGCCATCGCCATTTGCACGAGAAAAAGCGCAAACGGGGAGAGGCAAAAAGCTCTTCCGCTTGTGCTTTGACCATCGACGTAAGAAGGGGGGGCAAAACACCCGTTTGTGCGAAGGCAAATCAGACCATTCGCCTCGAAAACGGGAATCCCACACATCCACTCGGGAAAAAGACGGAAGCGGTTCAGGCATCCTGCAGTTTCTTGCTATAGATGGTTTGGCAAGAGGCAGCGCCCCTTATCAGAGGCTCACCTAAGCGAAGACAACTGCGGAAACAGCCATGAACCAACACTCCCGTCTTTCAAAATTTTTATACAGATCAACTCTTGTTGATTAGGATACTGCATTAACTGGAACCGATGCAAGGGAAATTTTACGATTTGTCGGAAATGACTTGAATCGTGCCTGGATGCTCGTCGACGACTTCCCCGATGATCTGGGCCCATTCGATGCCCTTGTCATGCAGCGCCTCCAACAGCCGAATTCCGTCCGTCGCCGGAACGCTGATCAGCAGTCCGCCGGAGGTGACGGCATCGGACAGAATCAGGCGGTCCAGCTCATCCAGATCCTCGGGAAATTGCACGCGGTCCGCTACCCAGCGGAAATTGGATTTGCTGCCGCCCGGGACGATCCCTTGGCCGGCGAGTTCGCGCGTACCGGGAAGGATGGGAACTTCACTGGCGAACAGGCGGATTCCCGCCTTGCTGCCTTCTGCCATTTCCAGCGCGTGCCCGAGCAGTCCGAAGCCGGTGACGTCTGTGCACGCGTGTACCGGAAAGCTCTCCATGCATTCGGCGGCATACTTGTTCAAGGTGGCCATGACGGTCATGACCAGCTCCGTCCGTTCAGGGGACAGGGCGTCGCGTTTGATCGCGGTCGTCTGGATTCCGACACCGATGGGCTTGGTCAGGATGAGCACGTCGCCTGGCTTTGCCCCGGCGTTGGTCAGGACGCGGGAAGGATGCACGGTACCGGTGACGGCCAGGCCAAACTTCGGCTCGGGATCGTCAATGGAGTGTCCCCCGACGAGCACTGCCCCTGCTTCCGCCACCTTGTCCGCAGCGCCGCGCAAAATATCGGTGAGGATCGACGGGTCCAGCCTGGAGATTGGAAATCCCACGATGTTCAGCACGGTAATCGGCTTGCCGCCCATGGCGAAGACGTCGCTGATCGCATTGGCCGCGGCAATTTGCCCGAACCAGTACGGATCGTCCACGATCGGGGTGAAAAAGTCGAGCGTCTGGACGAGCGCCAGGTCATCATTCAGCTGAAACACGCCAGCGTCGTCCGCTGTTTCGACGCCGACCAGCAAACGGGGATCGCGCTGGGCCGGGACAGGCAAGTTTTTCAGTACCGACGACAGCGCATCCGGGCTGATTTTGCACCCGCATCCGCCTTTTGTGGTGAAGGAAGTAAGCTTCACTTTTTCAAACATGTTATGGCCTCCTGATTTCTGAGGTATACTAAATAGAATATTTGAAAATTCAAGTCAACAAATCTAGCATAACAGAAGTTAGGGTGACATACATTGCAAGAAATTACGGTTCAGGAACTGCTGTTACAAGGCTATGCGAATCTGGTAGACGTCCGCTCTCCGGGAGAGTTTGCCAGGGAGTCCATTCCGGGGGCGGTCAACATTCCCTTGTTTAACAATGAAGAGCGGGCGCGGGTAGGGACGACCTACAAGCAGGAAGGGCAGACTGCCGCCCAATGGCTCGGGATGCAAATTGTTTCTCCCAAAATGGAGTCGATCATGCAAGCCATCCGGCAGCGCGGCGAAGAGTGGGGAGAGCCGCCGACGATTTTTTGCTGGCGGGGCGGAATGCGCAGCAGGGCCATGGCAACCTTCGCGACATTTTCCGGGCTGCGAGTGCGGCGTCTGCAGGGCGGGTATCGGGAGTACCGCCAGCATGTGCTGGAGGTAATCGGCCCGTACGAGCTGCGCGTCCCCGTCTTCCTGCTACACGGTATGACAGGCGTGGGCAAAACAGAACTGCTCCGCAGGCTGGAGGAAAAGGGATACCCGGTGCTTGATCTGGAGCGGATGGCAGGACATCGCGGATCGGTTTTTGGACATATCGGCAAAGGCAAGCCGGCCAATCAGAAGATGTTTGACGCCCGCCTGTTTGAAACGCTGCGACGAAACCAGGATGCCGCCTTTTTTGTTATGGAGGCGGAGAGCAAGCGGATCGGGAATGCGATCATGCCGCCATTTCTGCACGATGCCAAGCACAAGGCCGTCCATATCCAGCTGACGGCGCCGCTGGAAGTGAGGGTGCAACGCATTTACGACGAGTATGTCGTCCCCTTTTCCTGGCGTCCGGATTTTGCGGAAAATGTCGAGCGGGCCTACGCCTCCATCGCCAGAAGAATTCCGACCGGGCAAGCGGCACTCCTGTGGGCAGCAATCGCGGAGCAAGACTGGCGGACAGCCATTGCCTCGCTCCTGGTCTACTATTACGATCCGCGCTACCAGAACAAGCAGAGCGAGTACGTAGAGCAGCTCGAGCATCACGTAGACACGGCAGAGATGGTAAAAGCGGTGCAGCAAGTCGATGCCATCATTGAAAAAAGTCTGTCCATTCGGTAAAATATATTTTATTAAATCTTACGCACGCAGGGGGAGAACATGCATGCTGGATACACGATTGGTCAAATTGGCCGAAAATCTGCTTGGTCACTCGGTTCGTCTGGAAGCAAAAGATACCTTGCTGATTGAAGTTCGGGGAGAAGGACACGCGCTGGCCAAGGAATTGGTGAAGCAGGCCTACGCCAAAGGGGCTTACCCGTTCGTCCGTTTCATCGACCCCGCCATTCAAAGGGAACTGATGCGGGGGGCAAGCGAAGAGCGCGCCGTTCATCTGGCGAAATGGGAAGAGCCGATGTTCAAGGATCTGGATGCCTACATCGTCATCAACGGCCCGGCAAATGACAGCGAGCTGGCCGACGTGCCGGTAGAGCGTCGCCGTGCCCACCAAAAGGTGATGCAGGAGCTGAACGATTTTCTCATCTCCAACGTTCGCTGGACGCTTCTCAACTACCCGACAGCGGCGATGGCGCAGAGTGCCAACATGTCGACAGAAGCGTTCGAAGACTTTTATTTCGATGTCTGCTCGGTCGATTACCCCAAAATGCACGAGGCCTTCCTGCCGCTCAAAGACCTGATGGATCGCACGGACCGGGTGCGCCTTGTTGGCCCGGGCACCGACCTGAGCTTTTCCATCAGGGACATTCCGAACGTCATCTGCTCCGGCTTGCGCAACATTCCGGACGGGGAAATTTTTACCGCTCCCGTGCGCGATTCGGTGAACGGGAAGATGACATACAGTACCGCGACCAGCTACCTGGGGACGAAGTTTGAAAACGTCAGCTTGACCTTCAAGGACGGCAAGATCGTCGAAGCGACCGCCAACAACACGGAAAAGCTGAACCAGATCTTCGATACGGACGAGGGAGCGCGCTACATCGGGGAATTTGCGATCGGCGTCCACCCGTACATCTTGCATCCGATGAACGACATTTTGTTCGATGAGAAAATCGCGGGCAGCTTCCACTTTACGCCTGGCCGCGCCTACGACAACGCGGACAACGGCAACCGTAGCCAAATCCACTGGGACATGGTGAATATCCAGCGCCCAGAGTACGGCGGCGGAGAGATCTGGTTCGACGGCGTGCTGATCCGCAAAGACGGGCTGTTCGTCCTGCCGGAGCTGCTAGGATTGAATCCGGAAAATCTGAAAAGGTAAAAGCCCGCGAGCGGGTGCCAAACGAAGAATCAGGAGCCATCATGCCGAGCATGGTGGTTTTTCTACTTTATAAACATAAATGTTTACAAATTACCAACTCTCGGCATATACTTATTATACAAATAAGTTTAATAAATTGGAGCGGGAGGGATCATCCATGATTCAATTGGGATGGAAACAACATTTGCATGCTTTTTTTGCCGGCCGCTTGCTTGGCTGCGAATATCACGCGGACGAAGGATATGTGACCCAGATGCTGGAACTGGGGCAGCAGGCTGCGGTAGCGGATTTCGATCAGACCTTGCGGGAGATATGGCTCGTCCGGTAGCTGGTCCCACGGAGCACGCCAGAATTTCGAACGCCATAAACGCCATAGATAAAATTCACAGAAGAGCCTGAACGAATCAGGCTTTTTTGGTTGTCTCGGAACGGTGTTTCCAAACATTCGGAATTTTGATTGACAATTCGGTGAGTCATTCTCTATTCTAGAAGGGTAGATCATTTACGAATTTCATTCGATAATGCCGAACGATGATAAGGCAATGAAAGGGGCACGTCCATGTCTGAGCGCTTCATCCAATCCATCGAACGTGCTGCGGATCTACTGGAACTGTTTTTACTGGTTTCTCCGGAGCTCAGCATCAAAGACATCAGCGACAAAACCGGACTTTCCAAAAGTACGGCGCACGGGATTGTCAAGACGTTGGAATATAAGGGCCTGCTCCAACAAAATCCCGACGATTTGAAGTACAAGCTGGGAATGAAGCTGTTTACGCTTGGCAATGCGGTCGGCAGCCGTCTCGATATACGCAAGATTGCCCGCCCGTTGATCGAGGAACGGGTTCGCGACCTGAAAGAAACGGTTCATCTGGTCATTTTGGACCGGGACGAAGTGATTTATGTGGAAAAGGTCGAGGGGCCGCATTCCTTGAGCATCTACTCGCAAATCGGGAAGCGTGCGCCGATTCATTGCACAGGTGTCGGCAAAGCGATTCTGGCGTTTCAGCCCCGGGAGGAAATCGAACGGCTTCTGGACAAGGCGGAGCTGACGCCGTTTACGCCCAAGACGTTGACAGACAAGCGGCAGCTTATGGAGCATTTGCGGCTCGTGCAGGCGCAAGGCTATGCGATCGACGATGAGGAAATCGAGCTGGGACTGAAGTGCGTCGCCGCGCCGATTTTCAACCATCAGGGCATAGTGATTGCTTCGATCAGCTGCGCCGCTCCGGTGACCCGGTTTGGCGATGATCGGGTGCCAGACGTAATCACCGGTGTCAGAAACACGGCAAATACGATTTCGCAGCGCATGGGGTATCAAGCTGGCTCGAAACCGCTCAGCTTTTCCTCAAAATCCATTCATCAAGGAGGAGAATGAAGTGTCAAAAGTAAAAGTGGCGATTCTTGGTTCAGGAAATATTGGTACCGATTTGATGATGAAAATCGAGCGTTCCAGCTTGCTGGAATTAACCACGATGATTGGCATTGACCCGGAATCCGACGGGCTGCGGCGCGCCAGGGAGCGGGGCTACACGGTCATCGAGAACGGGCTCGATGGATTTTTGGAACGGCCCGAGCTGGCGGATGTCGTATTCGACGCCACTTCTGCCAAAGCCCATGTTCGCCATGCCAAGAAATTGAGGCAAGCAGGCAAGTTTGCCATTGATTTGACGCCGGCTGCCCGTGGTGCGCTGGTCGTTCCTCCCGTGAATCTGGCCGAGCACATCGGAAAGGCTGACAATGTCAACATGGTGACCTGCGGCGGTCAGGCGACGATTCCGATTGTCCACGCGATCCATCGGGTGTGCCCGGTAGACTATGCGGAGATTGTGGCGACCATTTCCAGCAGAAGCGCAGGCCCCGGAACGCGGGCGAATATCGATGAATTCACGGAGACGACCTCCCATGGCATCGAAGTGATCGGGGGCGCGAAAAAAGGCAAAGCCATTATTATTCTGAACCCGGCAGAGCCTCCGATTTTGATGAGAGATACGGTCTACGCCCTGGTCGAAGCAGGAAAAATGGACGAGCAAGCGATCACCGCATCCATTCACGAGATGGTGGCAACGGTGCAATCGTACGTGCCCGGCTACCGCTTGCGCAACGAGCCTGTCTTTGACGGCAACCGTGTCACCGTCTTCCTGGAAGTGGAGGGAGCGGGCGATTATCTGCCTGAATATTCGGGGAACCTGGACATCATGACGGCTGCCGCGGTCAAGGTCGCCGAAGAGTACGCCATGCATCAGCTGGCGACGCCAATCACAAAGGGGGAATAACCAATGTCTGCAAACCGCCACATTACCATTACCGAAGTCGCCTTGCGCGACGGAAGCCACGCCATCGCCCATCAATATACGGTCGAGCAAGTCTTGCAAGTCGCAAAGGCTTTGAATGACGCAGGAATTCCTTATATCGAGGTGTCGCACGGGGACGGGCTCGCAGGTTCTTCCCTCCAGTACGGGCTGTCCCGCACCGACGAATTTGAACTGATCGAAGCGGCCGTATCGGTCTGCGATCAAGCCAAGGTAGCCGTCCTGCTCTTGCCCGGCATCGGCACTGTCAAAGAGCTGAAGCAAGCCCACAAGCTGGGGGCGAAGCTGGCTCGCATCGCCACGCACGTGACGGAGGCGGATGTGTCCGCCCAGCACCTGCAGTACGCAAAGGAGCTCGGCATGGAGACGGTCGGTTTCTTGATGATGTCACACATGGCTCCGGTTGAAACATTGGTAGAGCAGGCAAAGCTGATGGAAAGCTACGGCGCGGATACCGTCTATGTCGTCGATTCGGCAGGCGCTTTATTGCCCCATGAAGTGACGGCACGGATTTCCGCCCTGCGGGATTCACTGGGTGTTCAGATTGGCTTCCATGGGCATAACAATCTGTCGCTGGCGATGGCCAACACCTTGGCTGCGATCGAAGCAGGAGCGACCCGGATCGATGGCAGCGTCCGCTGTTTGGGAGCCGGTGCGGGAAATACGCAAACCGAGGTGCTGATCGCGGTTTTGGACCGCATGGGTATTTCTACCGGCGTGGACCTTTATCAAATCATGGATTTGGCAGAGGACATCGTTGCGCCTATCCTTCAAGTGCCGCAGGAAATTACCAGAGACAGTCTCGTGTTGGGATATGCCGGGGTCTATTCCAGCTTCCGGCTGCATGCGCAGCGGGCGGCCGCCAAATTCGGCATTGACTCGCGCGATATCTTGATCGAGCTGGGCAAACGAAAAGTGGTGGGCGGGCAGGAGGATATGATTTTGGATGTGGCTGCCGAGATTGCGCAAGCCAGACACGCTTCCGTGAAATAACACAATCCTGTCTGCTGCAACCGGTATGAGAGAAAGTGCGCTTCTCTCATTCTTTCCCTGTTTCTTGTAAGCGTTTTCCTACTAGCGAAAATAAGGGCGAGGGAGAGACTTTGATGAAAGTCAATGTAGCCAAACACGAACACATGCATCGTTTCGGGCCCCAAGAGCGCGGCGCCTTGCTTCTGCTTGTGTGCGGAGGACTGGTGTGGGCAAGCGTGCGGCCAAAGCATGCAGAGCGTACTGCACAAGCCCGGGTCGAAACCCCATAAAGATAAAGAGTGGAAGGATGCCACAAAACGGACGCGGGAGCATTTGCCGCGTTTTTTGTTCCCCATTTTGCTACAATAGGGAAAAAGCATGGAACAGAGGGATCAGACGTGAGCGGCAAAGAGTGGATGGAATACTGCGTCACGGAAGAAGACGCGGGAATGAGCGTGGAACAGATCGTCCGGCAAAAGCTGAACGTATCGGGACGCATGATGCAGCGGCTGACGAGAAGCAAGGGCATTCTGCTCAACCGAAAACCCCCTTTTTTGCAGCGCCAGGTAAAGGCAGGCGATCAGGTCGCGATCCGGGTCGTGGAGCGACAACCAAAAGGACAGCCGCAGCTTGAACGGTCTCGCCGGCAGGTGCCAGAGTCGAATGCTTCTTCACCGGTAGGACGCGATCGCGCTGCCGGTCAGGTCCCTGCCTTGCCGCTGATCGAATTGCTGTACGAGGACGACCACCTGCTGATTGCAAACAAGCCTGCAGGCATGATAGTCCATCCGATTCGCCAGGAGCAGGACGGAACGCTCGTCCATGCATTGTCGGCTCTGTTTGCGCAAAGGGGGGAGCCTGTGAGCGTCCACCCGGTGCATCGGCTGGACAAAGACACGTCGGGAGCCATTCTCCTGGCTAAAAGCAGTTACGGGCATCAGCTTGCCGATCGTCTGCTCCGGGAGGGCGGCATCCACCGCGAATACGTGGCTGTCGTCGGCGGGCAGCTGGCGGACGGGAGCGGGACGATCGATGCGCCGATTGGCCGGGATCCGAAGCATCCGACCAGGCGGCGAGTGACAACGGAGGGCGATGCCGCCGTCACGCATTACGAGGTGATGAAGCGCTCCCCTTACGTGACCATGGTGCGCGTCTGGCTGGAGACGGGCCGTACCCATCAGATCCGGGTTCACTTTGCGCATATCGAACACCCGCTGACAGGTGACACCTTGTATGGAGGAGCGAGGGGGTTGATGCGTAGACAGGCTCTGCATGCAGAATCGCTGACTTTTCACCATCCGCTTCTGGATCAAAAGCTTCGCTGCGAAGCGCCGCTGCCTGCCGATATGCAGCGGTTGATCCGGGCGGAATTTGCATGAAAGACACGCGGGCCAAGGTCGTGCGGGACAACAACATCGAGATCGGACCGAGCTGCGAAATTGATCTGGCCAAGTCCACCGGAGAGTTTCGCCAGGCAGGCGGTTCGCAGTAAAAGAACTCAAGCGATGAAGGCTGCTTCACCAGAGCAGCATCCTCGCACCGGAAAAGCCTGACGCCGTTCAGGCTTTTTTGGCAGGGTTTTTTTTCTCTGCGCGGACCGGTATCAGGGGGATATAAAATTTTTCTTGAAAGCGCATGCAAGTATTTACATGCATTTACTGGCAGGGTATAATGGATTTGGCAAAATATTAAAATGACAGCAAACACTTGCATGGTTGAGGAGGAGCGGCATGGATCATCCGCATATAGAACCGCCACAGGGAGGGAGGGGAGAAGAACAGGAGACACGCGAGCGCATCTTGGCTGCTGCCAGTCAGCTGATGGCCCAAAAAGGCTACAAAGGCGCGACGACCAAAAAGATTTCCCAGCTGGCAGGGGTCAACGAGGTCACGATTTTCCGCCATTTCAAAAACAAGGAAGCCATTCTCGAAGAGCTGCTCAAGGACATCGTGGACATCCGCCAGCAGTTGGAGAGCGCGCTGCAAGGGGAGTTTTCCGAGCTGAGAGAAATCCTGCGGCACTATGCGCAGGCGTATTACAGACTGCTGGTGGAGCGCAAGGAAATTCTCATGATTTGCATGATCGAAGCCGACAACCATCCGGAGGTCATCAAGCTGTTCAGCAGCGTGCCGATGACAGCGGTGGAGGTATTGTCCGCCAAGCTTCAGGAGTTTCAGGATCAGGGCCAGCTGCCGAAGAAGGATGCCTGCGCCGCTGCGTTGATGTTTGTCTCTACGTTCTTTTATGCCTTTATGGCAAAATACCGCGTCAAACTTACCGTCGATTTTCAAGAAGAGCGGTTGTTTGCCGATGCATCTGACATCCTGATGAACGGCATTACGGAAAAATGAAGGCATATCGGTCAGATACATAGGAGCGGGGGGCGTCATGAAGAAAAAATGGCTTGTTTCCGCAGTGATGATAGGCTTGTTGGCAACGTCGGCTTGCAGCGAAAAAGAGCAGGCGCAAGCACCGGCAACGGAAGTAAAGCAAGTAGTGATGGAGACGGTAAAGCAGGAGCAAGCCACGTTTGTGTCGGAGCTTACCGGCACGTTACAGCCGCTGGAAGAAGCGGTGGTCTCCTTTGAAGTAGGGGGACGCGTCGTCGAGCTGAACCGCAACGAGGGAGACAGCGTCAAGGCTGGAGACGTGCTCGCCCGCGTCAATGCGCAGGATTACTCCCTGCAGGTCGCTTCCTCGAATGCGGTTGTTCAGCAGACGGCAGCGGCACTCAGCAAGGTCAACAACGGCGCCCGCGAGCAAGAGGTCACTCAGGCGCGGCTGGCGATCGAAAAAGCAACGGCGGCTTACCGGAAAGTGCAGGATGATTTCAAGCGCATCGAAAAGCTGTATGAGGAAAAGGCGATTTCCAAAAGCGAATACGAAAACGCCCAGAACGGCTTGACCATGGCCGAGAAGGACCTGCAGAATGCGCAGCAGGCTTTTTCGCTGATTACCCAGGGCGCGCGGGCCGAGGATAAAGACTTGTCCCGGGCGAGCTACAACCAGGCGGTGGTCGCCAAGGAGATGGCAGCTACGACGCTGGCGAAGGCACAGCTGCGGGCGCCGATCAGCGGGACGATTCTGGCGAAGCTGTCCTCGACAGGCACGCTGGTCAGTCCGGGGACACCCGTGTATCAGGTCGGCAACATCGACACGCTGAAAGTCGTGCTGGCTGTTCCTGACCACGAAATTTCAGCCTGGAAAGAAGGCGAGACGGTATCCCTCGAGCTGTATGGACAAAAGCGGGACGCCAAGGTCGTCAAAATTTTCCCGGCGACCAACCAGAGCACAGGCACTATCGGGGTCGAGGTGCAGCTGCCGAATCCGCGGCACGACTGGTTTGCGGGGCAAGTGGTAAAGGCGACCAAGACGCTGAAGGGGCAGGAAGGCATTTACGTCCCGATCGAGTCGGTCTTGAGCAGAGAGCAGAGTGAGGCCCACGTGTTTGTCAATGCGGGGGGAAAAGCGGTCAAAACCGCCGTGACCATCGGCCAGCTGACGACTGACCGCCTGGAGATCAAAAGCGGGCTGAAGGCAGGGGATGAGCTGATCGTCAAAGGCGCGGACCGGCTGTTTGACGGCGATCCGATCGAGGCCGCAGGAGGGATAAAGCCGTGATCGAGTACATCGTACGCAAGCGCAAAATTACGCTTCTGTTTTTCGTAATGATCGTGCTTGTCGGCTTTCTCAGCTTCTTTCAGCTGCCAAAGCAGGAGTCGCCGGACATCACCATCAACTTGGCGATGGTCACGACGATCTATCCGGGAGCTTCGCCGGAAAAAGTGGAGCAGACGGTCACGAAAAAGCTGGAGGAAAAGATCAACGAGCTGCAAGGGCTCAACTACATTTCCTCCACCTCGTCGCTGGGGGTATCCTCGATCACCGTGGAGACCAAGAGCGGCGTAGACCCCAAGCAGAAGTGGGATGAGCTGCGCAAAAAGGTGAAGGATGCGGAAGCGGATTTGCCTGCCGACGCGAAGCAGCCGATTATCAACGACGACTTGAACCGCACCTTTGTCCAGACGTTCGCCGTGACGGCCGATACGACCGAGCAGCTGTACAGTCTGCGCACGATGCTGAAGTCGTGGAAGGAACAGCTGCGCACCATCCAGAACGTGGCGGATGTGACGGTAGAGGGCTTGCCCGAGCAGGAAGTGCACGTGGAAATCGATACCCAAAAGCTGAGCCAGTACGGCCTCACCTGGGGCCAGGTCATGATGGCGGTCAAAAAGGAAAATGAAAAAATTCCGTTGGGCGACATGACGACCGACAAGCGGACCTATCAGCTGAAACTGGCGGAGACAGCCAATGTGGAAGAGCTGAACCAGGTCATCATCAGCCGTTCCCAGGAAGGGTACCCGATCTACCTGAAGGATATCGGTACTGTGAAGTTGGCGACCGAAAGCGTCAAGGCGATGTCCTACTACAACGGAAAGCCGTCTATCTCGGTCAGCGTAAACGCGGAGACGGGCAGCGATGTGCCCTCCCTGCAAAAACGCGTGGATGAGATGATGGTCACGCTGGAAAAATCTCTCCCGGTCTGGGCCGAGAAGCATTCGATATATAGCCAGAACGAACGGGTGGATGAACTGTTCACCGATCTTACCCGGGAAATGCTGATTGCGATCGTGGCGGTACTCTTGGTATGTACACTCGGCTTGAACCTGATTACGTCCTTCGTGGTGGCGCTGGCGATCCCCATCTCGCTGGCAGTAGGGATGCTGTTCCTGCCGACGCTGGGCATTTCGCTGAACATGATTTCCATCGTTTCGCTCATTATCGTCCTGGGGATTCTCGTGGACGACGCGGTCGTGGTCAATGACAATATCGAACGCCGACTGTCCGTCCTGGGTGAAAAGCCGCTGCAGGCAGCCGTCAATGGCGCGAAGGAAGTGTCCATTTCCATCGTGACGGCGACGCTGGCGACGGTCGCCTCTTTTGCTCCGCTCATGTTTCTGAACGGGAACGCCGGACAGTTCATTCGCCCCGTACCTGTGATTATCTCGTTGACCATGCTGGCATCCATGATCATGTCGCTCACGATCATCCCGATTTTCCGCCAGTGGTACGAGCAACGGCGAAAAGCGGGCGTAGAAGATTATCGCAAGCCCGCCGGACTATTGGGCAGGCAATTGACTGGACTGACGAAATGGTATGCGGCCCGGCTGATGCCGAAGATTTTGCGTCGTCCGCTGCTCGCCGGGATGATCGGGGTGCTGATCGGGACGGCGGCCTACGGGCTGGTTCCGCTGACGCCGGTGCAGCTGTTTCCCAACGATGACCGTCCTCAGTTTTTGGTCAATATTCGCGTACCGGCAGGCAGCAGCATATACGAGACCGACCGCGTCGTCCGCGGCGTTTCGGAGTGGATCCTGAAGCAGCCGGGGATTGAATCCGTGGCGTCCTACGCAGGCGGCAGCGCTCCTAAAATGTTCGTAGGCGACACAGCAGCAGGCAGCGGGATTGCTGTCGGGCAGCTCGTCGTCCGCTTCGACGAGAAGCAAGCCAAAATCGAGGACATGATGGAGCCGTGGATGGAGGAATTCAAAAAGCTGTACCCGGGAGCGACGATTCTGCCGACACGGCTGGAGGCTGGACCGCCCGTCGGCAAGCCCGTCGTGATCCGTCTCTACGGCGAAGATATCGAGACGCTCCGCTCCCTCTCCGCTCAGGTCAAAGATCTGGTAGCGGGCACCCAAGGGACGTACGACATCCAGGACGACTTCGGCGTGCAGCGGTATACGCTCGAATTTGTCGTCAACAAAGAGCTGATGGAGCAGAAGCTGGTCAACTACACCGATTTGTCCCAGACGTTGCGGCTCGTCAGCGAAGGCATTACCGTCAGCGAATTCGATTCCGGCACGGACCTGCTCGACATCAAAATGTTTCTGCAAAAAGGCCAGGAAGAGCCGGCCCTCCTGTTCCAGCGGCTGAGCATTGCGAACGCCAGGGGCGAGCTTATTCCACTGTCCCAGCTGGCCGAGGTCAAGCCGACTTTCAGCACGCAGGCGATCCCGCACCGCGATCTGTCGCGCAGCGTGACCGTCACCAGCGACTTGAAGGGACGGACCGCCACGGAAGTCATGACAGAGCTTGCGGCCAAGCTGGACGGACTCTCGCTACCGGACGGCTACCGCTTTGAGGTCGGAGGGGAGACCTCCGAACAGACAGACATCTTTATTGACATGGGCAAACTGTCGGTCCTGGTCGTTTTCCTGATTCTCATCCTGATCGCCATGCAATTCTACTCGCTCACCATTCCGGTGCTGGTCATGAGCACGGTCTATCTGGCGGTGGCGGGCAGTCTGATCGGGCTGTTCATTACCCAGACACCGCTGGGCTTCATGACGATGATGGGGGTCATTTCCCTCTCCGGGATCGTCGTGCGGAACGGGATTGTATTTATCGAATTTATCGAGGAGGCCCGCCAAGCCGGCATGGAATTGAAGGAGGCGGTCATTACGGCAGGAGAGGCGCGCTTGCGGCCGATTCTGTTGACTTCCTTGACAGCTGTGGCCGGCCTGATGCCGCTCGCCATTTCCGGCGACGTGCTGTTCAAGCCGCTGGCGGTCACGATCATATCGGGCTTGCTGTTCTCTACCATGCTGACGCTCGTGGTCGTTCCTTCTTTTTACACCGTATTGACCCAGCAAAAAATGAAAAAGCTGGCCAGACGGGCGGCAAAGCGCCCCGACCTGTACGGAGCGGAAGCGGAGCTGCATTGATCGCTGCGGCTGTCAGGCTGCCCGGCTGCCCGCCAGAGAAGAAGTGCTCGAATGGGGCGCTTCTTCTTTTTGACCGGGGAGTTTTCCCGCTGGAAAAGGCTGTGATATGATAGGGGCAACTGTGAGAGTGAAAGAGAGAGAATGTGAAAAGCGGAAGGGAGTGTCCAGGATGCAACAGCCACAGCTTCTCCATGAAGAAAAGGTATTCAAAGACCCGGTGCACCGCTACGTCCACGTGCGAGACCAGTTCATCTGGGATTTGATCAACTCGGCGGAATTCCAGCGGCTGCGCCGGATCAAGCAACTGGGCACCAGCTATTTTACTTTTCACGGCGGCGAGCACAGCCGCTTCAACCATTCGCTCGGCGTGTACGAGCTGATGCGCAGAATTTTGGACACGTTCGAGGAGCGGATTCACCTTACCTACGAGGAAAAGCTGCTCTGCCTGTGCGCCGGTCTGCTGCACGATGTGGGCCACGGACCCTTTTCCCATTCCTTTGAAAAAGTATTCCGCTACCACCACGAGGATTGGACGCGGGCGATTCTTTTGGGCGATACGCAAATCAATCGGATTTTGCGCCGCTATGACGATGATTTCCCCAAGAAGCTGGCGGAGGTCATCAACAAGACGTACGATAACAAGCTCATCGTCAGCCTGATCTCCAGCCAGCTGGATGCGGATCGGATGGATTACTTGCTGCGCGACGCCTACTATACTGGGGTCAATTACGGCAACTTCGAGATCGAGCGCATTTTGCGCGTGATGCGGCCGCAGGAGGACGGGATCGTCTTTAAGTTCAGCGGCATGCACGCGGTCGAGGATTACATCATGTCCCGCTACCAGATGTACTGGCAAGTGTATTTTCACCCGGTGACGCGCAGCGCGGAGGTCGTCTTGCGGAAAATTTTCCAGCGGGCCAAGGTGCTGTTTTCCCAGGGCTATCCGTTTATTCAGGAGCCGGTCATGCTGCTGCCGTTTCTGCAGGAACAGGTCGAGCTGAAAGATTATTTGGCCCTCGATGAGTCTGTCATTTTATTCTATATGCAGCTGTGGCGGAAGGAAGCGGATCCAATTTTGAAAGATTTGTGCGGGCGCTTTTTGGACAGGAATCTCTACAAGTACGTCGAATATAACCATAGAGATTTCCGCTTGCTGGCAGAGCTGAGGGACGAGTTCCAGCAGGCGGGCATCGACCCGGTGTACTATTTGGAGGTAGACACCACCTCCGATCTTCCGTATGACTTTTACCGTGCCGGAGAAGAGGAGGAGCGCATCCCGATCATGCTCCAGATGCCGACGGGAGAGCTGGTCGAGCTGTCGCAGAAGTCTGAGATTGTGCAGGCCATCAGCGGCAAGCGCCGGTTTGATTACAAATTGTACTTTCCTTTAGATAAAGTCATGGCTTTGCCGGGGGATTTGTCCCGGAAGATTCGAGGACGTCTGGGAGTGATGGAAGATGCTTAATCGTCACGCCAAAATCATACGCTTGATAGAAATCGTAGGCGAAGTGAGTGGGCGAAAAAAGCTGCAAAAAATGGTGTACATCGGAAAACATCTGCATATGGACTTCGACGAGCGTTATGAGTTTCACATGTACGGTCCCTATTCGGAAGAGCTGACGCTGCGCGTAGACGAGCTGTGCAACATGGGGCTTTTGGACGAGCAAATGGAGAGCAAGGGCGCGATCCATATGTACCGCTACACGCTGAACGAGACAGGACGCGATTTTCTCCGCTTCCATGAGGTGGATTTCGGCTGCGGCGAGCGGGTCATCCGCCGCATGAACGAGGAGAACTCGCGCTTTTTGGAGCTGGTCTCGACCCTTTTGTATTTCGATGACCTGCCTTACGAGGAAATGAAGGCGAAAATCTTTACCCTCAAGAGCAAGCAGCGCTACACCGAGGAGGAGATCCAGAAGGGCCAGGCGTTTGTGGAAGAATTGCGGGAATTGATGAAAGAGGACAGCGACAGCGCGAAGAGATAAGGGCGCGAGACGTAGACGTAGCTGAACTTGCAAAAAACGGCAGACCTGCAAGCGAACAGACCTGACCACCTGACAGACCGGCATGCGGGTCTGTTTTTTTGTCTCATTGTCAGGATTCATACTAATGGCAGGGCTCCTTGACAATTGCATAGACAGTACATTGGCGCAAAAAAGGGAGGGTTGTTGATCACGATGGGGACTCGATTCAAATGGCTTGGACTGACAGCCGCGGGCAGCCTGTTGATAGCCGTCTGCATGTTGTGGAGCTGGGGAACGGCCCGTGCGAATGAAGAGAAGATTGTGTATGTGTACAGCGACAGTTGTGGATATTGCCAGACATTTTCTGCGACGCTGGAGACGGTCTTGGCGGAATATCCACAGCAGGCTGTAGAACGTCTGGATATTCGCGAGCCGCATGATCTGGAGCTTGCTTTGCGATTGGGAGCGGAGGCGACGCCAACTGTGTTTATCGTCAAAGACGAGCAGGTCGTGGACAAGCTGGAGGGAGACGCGCCGGAAGCCGTTCTCCGAAATTTTTTTCAAAAAAATCTCGAAATTCCTCTTTCTGGAAATGGATGGAGTAGGTAAAATATCGGTAGATGAGAAGGGGGTAAACCGATGAAGATGCTACTGTGGAAAGGCTTGGGGACGAGCCTGATGATGGTCGGAATCACGATAGGGCAAGCGTTGTGGGGAGGAGCTTGGGGGATGTATCCGGCTGCGGCCGCCCAACCATTGCAGACCATGACCGATTTTGCCGCCCACCCTGCCAGGGACTCGATTCTCCTCGCCTTGCAGAAGGGCTTCATGTGGCAGTATCCCGACGGCCGATTTTACCCGGACAAGAGAATCTCCCAGTCGCAGTTTGTAGCCAGCCTCGTAGCGATCCGCGGCGTCAAGGAGACGGCCGCTGTTCCCGAGCTTCCCGCCGGGCATTGGGCCAAGGTCACGTACGAGCGCGCACAAAAAGCCGGAATCCTGGCTGGCATCAAGCTCGACCCCAACAAGCTGCTGACCAAGGAAGAAGCGGCCTTGCTCGTCTTCAACGCCTGGAAGCCATACCGCGGAGTAAAAATGCAAGGCTACTCCCATACAGGCGCGCTCATTACCTGGGGCTGGATGGACCCGGCCCCGGCAGGCCAAGCAAAATTCCGCGAAGACCTGCCCGTCACGCGGGGGGAGGCGGCGAAGATTTTAGCGTATTTGTGGAGGGATAAATGGCAGTTGGAGTTGGGGGAAAGTATGGCTGATGTTTTTCATAAAAGTTTAAAAGTTAAGAACGGTTATATTATTGGTTCGGTTCCGAGAAATATTGAACATTATAAAGTAACCGTTAGTTTCAAATTAGTATCAGGAAAAATGATTAGTTTTCAAAATGGGCAGTCATTTAATGTGAGTCTAGAAGATATAAAACCTTTTTTAGTATTTGATGTTATGAACGAGAAAGACTCTAGTGATGCCATAGTTTATTGGTACAATAATTTACCTAATTTAATGAAAACTAGGAAAACTCAGATGTTTTCTGAATGATTAAGGAAGGGGATATATGACTGGTTTGAAATTTAAAAGTAGACTTTATCTGTTGTTCTTAACACTTTTATTATTAACAATAAGTACAGTCAAAAGTTCATATGCTGCTACTTTACCTAACCTTCACGACATTGTTGTTGGTAAGGTAGACTCTCAAAAAAGAATTGTACCAAATAATTCTGAGGGATATTTAAGCAAGCTAAAAATTGAAGGAATCTCAGGACAATTAGGAACGGCGATTTCAAATGTCAAGATCAATGGAAATACTAATGGTAGAAATGTTATCGGCTTTGCAGATTTAGATGAAAAAGCAGATAAGGGATGGTATTTCGTTGATAATGCAGAGGCTAATTATTGGATTTCTAGTTTTGGGGGTAATTCTGCGCATATATTAGGTGGTGCGGCAAGTATTTATAGTAAAAATATAAGTTCAATTAATGATATTGAATTTCAACCCTACCAAGCCTACAACCTCGCAGAACTAGCAACAGCCTCCGGCGGCGCCGGGTACACCATCGGCGACAACCTCGAGCCGTACGGAAGCGGATATATTTCCGTCGGCCACTTTCGCACGACGTCGCCACCCACCGGGCAAGTCACCACGGACAAAACCACATACAAGGTCAACGAACAAGTGACCATTTCGGCGAATGCCACGGACTATTCTTACTATGACCGTGGCATTCTTGTTTGGAATTTGTCGGTGATCAACAAGACAACCGGGAAGGGCTACCAGCAGTTTGAGACCAGCAGGGAAATCACCGACCAGAGCGGCTACCTTCCCCCTGTCAACGAGTCCAGCAGCCCAAAGCCTTTTCCCTGGAGTCAGAACTACCAGTACAAACCGGCCGAGCCTGGCCTCTATGAAGTCTCCCTCACCATTACCGACCGGCACCATCGGGCACGGCAAGGCTCTGGCAGCATGAGCGTATCGACTCCGTACACCTATCAGTTTACTGTCGGAGATGTCCCGACTGAGCCCGGCCCCGATCCGGACCCCGAACCGCCTGCGGGCTGCCAACGCACTGAAATGGAGCTGCGTTTCGAGCAGGAAAACAGCGATCGGGAGCTTTTTGACGTACCCAGCGGGGGAGAATCGATATCCGTGCGGGACGGGACGCGAATCGTCGCAACCGCCAGCAAGCCAGGGACGTTCAAGCACAACGGGACCGTGATGGAGAGCGGGCCGAACGGCAATCGCAAGCTGGGGATTACGGAAGCGCCGCAGGCAGGCACATTTTCGATCGCCTATGAAAGCGACGACGGAACGGAGTGCTGGCAAAAGAGCTTTGCCGTGAACAACGGCGAAGACGGGGTAGACCGATGCCCGATCATTACCGTTAACGGCAGCAGCATGAGCAATGGCGACACTCTCGAGGTGACGCCAGGCGAGGAAGTGAGGTTTAAGGCCAAGTATACGGACGCGTACGGCGAGCAAGGACCGGCGGATATCAAATGGGATGTGACGCGACCGGACGGCTCTGTGGAAAAACTGCCCGGCGCTTATACGGAAGTAGGCGGGCGGGAAAGATGGGGGACGTGGAATTCGGCCAAGCTCACTCTGCCCTTTGGAAAAGGGGACGACTCGCATGATGTTTTGCTGGAAAGGGGCAAAACGTATCAGGTAAAGCTGAACTACGAAAGCGCCATGTGGTACGACCGGCCTGAATGCGATTGGGTGCTGACCATCAAGGTGAGAGACGCCTCCTGCACGATTGACGAACAAAGAAGTATTAAGTTTACCAAGTATGGAGAACCACCCTCGGAGTTTCCTCCCGGAGGAACCATCTTATCCAGTTTGGAGCTCAATCCGTTCTACCGGGAGCTCTTTACCCGGACCGCATCCGGATATGACACCCACATGAAGGTGTCGGCCAGCGCAGCAGGCTCCTGGTATTTGGAATACGTCGGGAAAAAGGTGGCACTGGGGCAACAGCTTGCTGCGAATGAAAAACTCGACATAGTGCTGCCCGAAGACTATGAGGTCGGGGAGCCGATGAAGCTGGTGTTCCTCTCTGAAACGGGCTGCATCCGGGAATTTACTTTCACGGTCATGACGTTCAAACGGTGCTACGGGCTCTTGCTCAGCATGGAAGACAACTTCGGAAACGAGGCGTGGAGTCGGGAAATCACGCGTGGCGACACCATCCGGTTCAAACCCGACGATATTCCCAATGGCCAGAGCCTCAAGCTGTTTACCGGCGATGATGCCAAAGCCTCCGTGCAATGGTTTGATCCCGCTACCCAGAAGTGGGAGTTCAAGCGCGGAGATCACTCGCTCCCCGGTGGTTCCGGTCCACGCTCAAACCATTGGCTGCGTCTGCCGCGCGACGATGACACGAACGATTTGCTGGAAGGGCTTTACCTGGTCGTGGTTTACAACCCAGAGAGCAGTTCCCCCATGTGCGATGGACATTTCTTTATCGAGATCGGTGATGGGGCGCCGGAAGGAGAAAATCTGCTGATAGTCAAGAGCAGCTTTTCCATCTCGCCCAAGCAGCCGCAGGCAGCGGGAACGTCGGGTACGATTACGTTTCAGGTGAGGAATGCGGGTCAGCTGGAGCATGACACGACGCTTGCCGTGAGATGGGAAAGCTCGCCGCAGGAGACGCTGCTCACTGTGGATCAATTCAAGCCGGGCGAGGTACGCACCATTACCGTACCCACAAAGTACCCGCAGCAGGCGGAAGACTTTATCGCCCATATCAATCCCGCGAAAGACAGGCCAGACAATGAATCGATCTGGTCCGACAACCGTGCGCTGTGGCCCGTCAAAATAACCGAGGAGCCGGAGCTTCCGAACCTGCCTGGCGGGGGAGGAGATTTTGACGGAGGCGAAATGGGCCTGGAGATCTACGACAGTGACGGCCGCCAGCTGCAGAAGCTGGCTGTGCAGGCAGATGGCGTGTGGGAACGGGAGCCGGCGACCATTCGCGTCGTCATTGACCAGACGAAGATCGACGAAGGCTTCCAGCGGACGCAGCAGGAAATCAATGCAAAAATCGTGGACTACAAGGCGCAGCTGGAGCACTCCGTCAGCGGAGAAGGGATTCAAAACGTGGCGGTTACGGCGCAGCCAGGCTGGATTGCGGATGCCAAGAGCATGGCGGTGTACCATCCGGATCAGCTCGATCTGTCCGTAACCGGGCCGGGACTTCCCCAGGCGTGGCAAGTGAGCAGCGCGTCAACCGGGGGCGACTATCTCTACACGGGGACGACTGTTCCGACCCAGACGACGTGGCGGGAGGAGCTGCAATCGCAAAAGTACAAGGCTCAGATCAACGGATTCGTGATCGCCATGGACTACAGCATCCAGTTTGAATTGACCTATGACAGCTGCGCGGCTGATGAGGACGATCAGGAGGTTTGCGAGGCAAAAAGCGTGACAAAAACGATGACAGGCCGCTATACGATCACGGTAAAAGGCGGGGAGCGCACGTTTGAAGTATTCGAGCCGAACGCTGCGGGCTCGATCCGCCATACGGCAGAGTGGGCGGAGTACCATGCGCGCGACCGGTATCGGGACAGCCGTCCCGACGATTTTTACGCCGGAGAACGCATCTTGGCGCAGGTAGAGCTGCAGCCCCGTCATCGCCATCCCGTCAGTGGAAAGTACCCGGTCATTGTTTCCGCGCAGGCGTGGATAGCGGAGACGGGAATGCGCCAAACCCCTCTGCAGTCGCTGCTGTCCCTAGCGCCCGCTTCACCGCAGCTGTGGCGAGGCCCCGCGTATTCGGCATCCAAGCTGGGCTCGCGTGAGGTGGGTATAGACATTCCGCTGATGGGCGATAAGCAGCGGGGGTTTCAAAAAGGCGCCTCCTACGCCGTCTACTGCTCGCTGCAATTTCGCTTTGATGCGAAAAAAGGTTTTGCCTACCCTGTGAAAAACGGAGGGCAGGGGCATGCTCTGACCGATTACCGGATCCCTTTCCGCATCATTGCCAACGCCTGGGAGCGGCAGGGCATCCGCAACCACACCACGCAGTAAATATATTTGCACCCCCTCTCTGTCTTTTTCTACTGTGAAAAAAGAAAAGGACAAGGGGGTATTTTTGTGGGTAAACCGGCTAGACGCCTGGCTTTCTTGCTGCTGCTGCTCACGCTGGTCTGGAACGAAGCCGCGCAGACGGGATGGGCGCAGGAGAGCCGTTCGGACGCAGCGGAAGCGTGGGCTTGGATCGAGGAAGGGGAGCTGCGCATACAGGCCTCTTTCTCGAAGGCGAATGGGGAGACATTGTTCGTATTCAGGCAGGCTGGGCAGGAAGTGATCTATCCCGTTGAGCACGGGACGCGCCTTTCCGTAGCGGTCGAGCCGAGCGGAAGCGAAGCTCCGCTCACGGTCGAATGGATCAGGGAGCGTCAGGCAGAGCCAGAGGTTCGCTGGCAGATTCCCGTGCCTGCTTCCGTGCGTATCGCCAAAGACGGAATACGGCTGCGAGAAGTGCCCTGGGAGCGAAAAGCAGCCCGAAAAGAGAACCAGCTGCCGCTGGCTGAAAAGGCAGCAGGAAAAAAGGACGGATCAGGAGAAGAAGGAGCAGATCGGACGGATATTCCGGAAAATGGGGCCGCATCCCCAATAGCCGCTCCAGAAGCAAATGAAGCAACCGAAAAATCCCAGCTTAGGCGCCAGAGTGAAGTGAAGCGGTGGGCAGACGACTTTTACAAAGATTTTTCCACAGGCAAAAAGCCAGGAGAATCATCGCTGCGCAGCAGGGCAGCTTTGTTTGAACTGGAGCCGAACGATACTTTCGGCAAAGCCGATTGGCTGTTTGACGCGAAGGATGGCTACGGCAAGATTGGCAAAAGCGGTGATGTGGACACATGGAAGATCAAGGCGACCGCCAATGGGACCATGAATGTCACGCTCCGTGATATTCCGCGCGGACAGGACTACAGTCTGTACGTGTATGCGGAAGAGAAGCAGGAGCTGGGGCGCTCGGAGACGGAAGGGGAAGCCGACGAGGCCGTTGAGGGAACGGCGATCGAAAAAAACAGATGGTACTACGTCGTGGTCAAAGGGAGCCAAGGTACCTACCACAAAGACTACTTTTACCGCTTGCAGGCAGATTTCCTGCCGCAACAAGGAGAGGCCAAGGTGGATGAGTACGAGCCGAACAACGCAGCCGCCGAGGGGTACATGCTGACAAACTATTTGGATTACACGCTCCAAGCCAATCTCCACAGTCTGGAGGATGTCGATTATTACCGGTTCGAGATGACGCTGGCTGCGACCATCAAGCTGAGTTTGCAGGAGCTTCCTACGGGGATGGATATCGACCTGTACTTGCTGGATCAGGCAGGCAAAGTGCTGGCCAGGTCGGAGAAGCCGAAAAATGCCAGCGAGCAGATCGCCATGCAGGCCAACCCGGGGACGTACACGGTCAAGGTCTTGGCCAGCAAGCGCTCGGGATTCACGCCCAACACGTACAAGCTCACTGTACAGACCCCGACCATCCCCGTCATCTTGATCCCGGGCATAGGCGGTTCGCGGCTGGAGGCAGAGGAAAAAGGCAAGATCTCGGAGATTTGGCTGGGGCTGGGCGATAGTCTGGTCGGGATCAACGACCCGAAGCACCGCAGGCTGCTCTCGCTGGAGCCGATTCGCCAGGGCAGTGTGGACGTCAAGCCGCGGGAACCAGGGATTCGTATTTTCCCGGAGCGAACGGATGAAGGCTTCCCTGCGATCGAGTACCTCTCCCATTCTCCGATCGATCCTGTCCGCAATGCGACAGAGCAGTATTACAGCATGGTCAAGCAGCTGGAGAAGCAGGGGTACAAAAAGTTCCGCACCCTGTTTGCGATGCCGTACGATTGGCGTTACAGCAACACGAAAAACGCGGAAGCGCTCAAGCAAAAGATCGATTTGGCCCTGCAGCGATCGGGAGCGGACCAGGTGCAGCTGGTCGCGCACAGCATGGGCGGCTTGCTCGTCCGGGAGACGCTTCTGAGCAATGTCTCCTACCAGCGCAAAGTGCAGCGCATCATTTACATGGGCACCCCGTTCCTGGGAGCGCCGCGAGCGTACCAGGCCATCCGCTACGGCTACAACTTCTCCATCCCGTGGATGGACGAGGAGACAGGGAAGGTCATTTCGGAGTATGCGCCTGCCGTATACGAGCTGCTGCCTTCCAGGAAGTATTTTCAGACTGTCGCCTTTTTAAAAAAGAACAAGAGCGATCCGTACAGCTACGACGAATTTGTAAAGGATTCCGCCATCCGCCTTTCCTATTCGCCGCTCGTCAAGCAGGCGGGCAAGCTTCATGACAAATGGGATACCAAGGCCATCTACGTTCCGCAATATTCCATTATCGGACAAGGCGAGCGAACGCTGCTCGGTTACTACTTCGACGAGTATCACCAGATGTGGGCCCCCTACTACGACAGAGGCATGGGAGACGGGACGGTGCCGTACTTGAGCGCCAGCTATGCGCAAAAGGACATCAAGAAAAAGTATTACGTGACCGGCGAGCACGCCAAACTGCCGACCATCCCGGAGGTAATTGAGCAAGTGATCCAGCTGCTGAAAGGCGTCGAGAACACGCAGACGGGACTGCGCAAGTCTTCAGTCAGGCAGCATCCGTATTTGACCTACATTCTCTCGCGATCGGACAAGTCTTTCCCCGAAGTCAAGGTCAGCAAAGCGGGCAAATCGCAAATACTGACACCGGAGAAGAAGGAAGTGTGGGACGATCTCTCCATCGAATACCACGGCACGATCGTCGTCCTCCACGTAAAAGACGGGGAGGAGCTGAGGTTCGAGGAAATCTCCCCAAACAAAGGAGCAGAGTCCCTCCTGCAAATTCAGCGTTTTTCATCAGAAGATTCGGAATGGGAGCAGGACACGGGAAAATGGTATCGGATCGGGCAGCGCGGCCTGCTCGAGGCTGCGGATACGACCAAATAAGAAAGGAAAGCGAAGATGGAAAATGTACTCGTGTGGATATTGGTGGGCCCCTTCGTTTATGCGTGGCAGCTGGCAGGTCCTTTCGTGGGGCTGTTTGTTGCAGGCTATATTCGGGCCGTATTCGGATTTCGCATATGGACGACCTGGCTCTCCGCGTTTGGCTCCAGTTTTTTGTACTACTTTGTGATCATCCCGACCGGCGGGATGCTTGGCGGGGCGATGTGGGTGATCGAGCTGCTCATGGCCCTGCATACTTCGCTGCTCGTGACCTTGATCCTGTGGATCTACGACAAGCTGAGACGGCGTCGTAACAACGCGGAACAGGAGAAAGAACCGACAGACGCATAACCGGGCGCACAGTCAATTGCGCCGTTATGCGTTTCCGAGTAATATTAGGAAAGGAGAACGATGTCTGGAGGGTGTATAACGTGGATATTTTTGACAATAAAAAAAGCGGGTTTACGATCATGAGCGGCAAGACCGATGTGCACGGAGGCTTTGGCCAAGGCATGCTGGATCTGAATGCCGTCTCCTCCGTCATTATCGATGGGGATGAAGCCTATATTGATATGGGCGCCCTGCATGCCAAAAGTGCGGTGGAAAAAGGCATCAAGTGGACGACGAACAAGGAAGAAGTGCCGAACGGAAAACCGTACTGGCTCGTGTGGGTAACAGTCGACCGCAACGAAGCGGGACCTTGTTATGCAGGAGCGACCGCCTGCTATATGGAAATTGATCGGGAAGCGCGCCGCGGCTTTAAATTTTTGGCAGACCACGTCAACCGGATGGACTACTCCATGAAGCGACGCATTATGCTGTCTGAGCTTGGAGACAAGGAAAAAGCAGCATTGAAGAAGCTTTTGCAGGAGAACAATTCGGCCATGTTTGACAATTCCTCTGACGAATTGAAGCAGGCATTGGCATAAACTTGGAAAAGGTGAACGGTCTGTGAACAAATAGAGAAATCAATTGTTACCAGTTTGGGAGTAAGGTAAACTTATTTTCATATCTGTGTACATGTACACTAGGTCTCAAACAGGGAAAGAGCCGTCACTCTTTCCCTGTTTGTCTTATCTACGAGTACGCGCGCGCGTTATCTTCCGCAGCCTATTTTTTCTGCTCATGCAATCAGCGCGGAGCGGAACACTACAAGGGCATGACTACTCTGTCTGACGGAAGGGGCGTTACCCGATGAGCGAAGAACCCCGCGTACAGGAATCGAGCGATGATCATTATGTAAAGCACGGCGGCGTCCATTTCCGCGCGAACGTGTCTCCGCAGGAAATCAACCACTTTATCCGCAAGCTGCCTGCGGGAAAACGGGACAGCTTGTTTGAAGTCTTGGAGCAGCTCGATCAAGCCGGTTTGATCACCGTCGTCAACGACCACATTTTCACCGATGGGGATGGAATCATTAAAGGCGGCGAGAATCAATCCCTGCGATAAGGAAAAAGGGGCGTGGAAATGGTCCGCGTCCCTTTTTGCCGTCGTTCATTCTTCCGGTTTCCACCAGCTGCCCATTCGTTGCCAGAAGGACGACGAATCCGGCGGCTTCAGTGGAGTCGGCGCCTGATTGGCAGGCAAATGATCGGTGCAGTATTCTTGCGGCTCCGTTCCGCTGGCAAAATAGAACAGCTGCGGCGAAGGGCAATTTTCGGTAGCCAGTTTTCCGGAATGCGGGTCGATATAGACCGACACGACTCCGGCTGGCATGTCAAACAGGGCGGGCGGCTGATCCTTCAAAGCGCTCTCCATGAACTGCGCCCATATTTTTTTGGACAAGTACCCTTCCTTGATGTCATCCACTTTTTGATTTTTGTCGTACCCGATCCAGACGGTCGACACCAGCTGCGGAGTAAATCCGCTCAGCCACGCATCGTAGTCTGTCGAGCCTGTCTTCGCGGCTACCGGACGATTGAGCTCGTTGGCGACCCGGAAGCCTGTTCCGCCGCGGTCAAAGACGCTTTGCATCAGGTTGGTCAGCAGGGCGGCCGCGACAGGGTCGGCCGCTTGCATTTTCTCCGGTTTTTCCTCGACCAGGACATTCCCCTGGCTGTCCTCGATGGAGGTAATTGCGATCGGCTTGACGGCTTCCCCTTTGTTGGCAATCGCAGCATAGGCTGTGTTCAACTCCAGCGGTGAGACAGGCGACGTTCCCAGTGCCAGGGAGGGGACAGCCTGCAGCGGACTGGTGATGCCCAGCCGCTGCGCCTGATCGACGACCTTTTGCGGACCCAAAAAATCGATCGTCTTGACGGCGTAAATATTGTCAGAGGTCTTGATCGCCTCCCGCATGTTGATCATCGCGTTCGCATACCGTCCCCCGAAATTGCTGGGGATGTACTGCTTGTTGCGATCGTACGTAAAGACAGTCGGTTCGCTTTTCATCATGGTCAATGGCGTGTAGCCGTTTTGCAGAGCGGCGAGGTACATGATCGGCTTGAAAGACGAGCCGGGCTGGCGCTTGCCAAGTACGCGGTTGTATTGGGTTTGCTTGTAATCGCGGCCTCCGACCATCGCTTTGAGATAACCGGTGGCCGGATCCATGGCGACCAGCGCTACCTGCAGGTTCGGGATATCCTTCGGCAGGTTTGCCGCGACAATGTCCTCTGCCTTCTTTTGCATGGCAGGGTCCAGCGTCGTATGGATTTTTAAGCCCCCGTGAATGAACAGCTCCTCGTCGATGCCGTACTTGTTTTTGACTAGACTGGCGATATAATCGCGGAAATAGGGCGCTTGCTCCGTCACCGTCTCCGCTGTGCGCTCTTTCAGGTGAAGCTTTTCGGCAAAGGCTTGGTCCGCCTGTTTTTCCGTGATCGCTTCATCCCGCACCATGGCTTCCAGGATCAGCTTTTGCCGGGATTTTGCTTTTTCCAAATCGATAAAAGGGGAATAGTACGAAGGCCCTTTTGGAATTCCGGCCAGCATGGCGCTCTCGGCGACGGTCAAGCTTTTGGCATCTTTGCCGAAGTACGTCTGCGCAGCGGCCTGGGCACCATAAGCAGAGTGGCCATAGTAAATCTGATTGATATACATCGCCAAAATTTCGTCCTTGGTGTAATTCAGCTCCAGTTGGATGGCCAGCAAGGCTTCTTTGATTTTCCGGTCCCACGTCTTGTCCAGGCTGAGGTACAAATTGCGCGCCAGCTGCTGGGTGATCGTGCTGGCTCCTTGCTTCATGTCCATGTGGATGACGTCGATGTAGGCGGCTTTCGCCAGTCGTTTCCAGTCAAAGCCGTAATGCTCCCGAAACGTCCGGTCCTCGATGGCGATAGTCGCGTCGATCAGCGATGGAGCGATCTCGTTGAGCGGCACGACGAACCGGTTTTCACCGCGATGCATCGTATCCAGCACTTCGCCCGTGAAGGCGTAGATGGTCGTAGTCTGTTTGACGAATGCTTCCGGCAGCGGTTGTGAGCGCAGGTACAGGATGAGGAGCAAAGTGGCAAATGAGACGCACAATAGGCTGAGTATGACAAATTTTACGAATTTCTTCGCCCAGCGCAAATAACGAAGCAATGACGCTTCCCGAATGACTTCCATGTACCCGTCCTCCTTTCTCCCGATGGATTGACCGAATCGGGGCAACCTAAGCACAAGTTCATTCCTAGTATGGGTCAGCAAACCGCTGGATAAACTTGCCTGAAGCAAGGAAAGGAAGCTTGCCCAAAAAAACCTTGCATTTTGAAAGACAGCCACTATAATTTTCTTGTACTAAGGTTGCCCAAAAAGACTTGGCAAAGTCCGGTCTTCCAATACATGCGGTTACTTGAGGGAGGTTACATAACCATGAACATGGAATTGTGGTACACCGAGAAACAAACGGAAAATCACGGGATAACAACGAAAATTACCGACACCCAATACAGTGAAAAAAACGAGTTTCAACAAATTGACATCATTACTACCAAGCAATTTGGACGTATGCTAGTGCTCGACGGCATGGTTATGACCACCGATGTCGATGAGTTTGTCTACCACGAGATGATTACCCACGTAGCGCTCAACACCCACCCGAACCCAAAAAAGGTCCTGGTCGTGGGCGGCGGCGACGGCGGAGCGATCCGCGAAATCGTGAAGCATCCATCCGTAGAGAAAGCGGTTTTGGCTGAAATCGACGGTGGCGTGATCGAGTCTAGCAAAAAATATTTCCCTGCCATCGCAAGCGCGCTGACCGGCAATTCTCGCGTCGACGTGCAAGTGATCGACGGCATCAAACATATCCACGACCACAAAGGCGAGTACGATGTGATCCTGGTTGACTCTACGGAGCCGGTGGGCCCGGCAGTCGGCCTGTTTGAAAAAGGATTCTACCAGGGCATTTACGACGCGCTGAAGCCGGACGGCATCATGGTCGCACAGAGCGAATCGCCATGGTTCAACCGCGAGCTGATCAAGCGCATGTTCAAAGATCTGAAATCGATCTTCCCGGTAACTCGTCTCTATACGTGCAGCATTCCGACCTATCCATCCGGTCTGTGGAGCTTCACGATCGCTTCCAAACAATATGATCCATTGGAAGTCGATCCGGCGAGCATCAAAAATCTGGATACCAAATACTACAATGCGGACCTTCACCACGCTGTCTTCAAACTCCCGAACTTCGTGGCTGAGCTGACCCGCGACTAATCGGAGGAGGACAAAGAAGCATGCGTTTTGACGAAGCATACTCCGGCAACGTCTTCATCCGCAGCCACGGCAGCTACGAGGAGAGCCAGGCGGTCATTTACGGCATGCCGATGGACTGGACAGTAAGCTTCCGTCCAGGCTCCCGTTTTGGCCCGGCGCGGATCCGCGAAGTGTCCATCGGTCTGGAAGAGTACAGCCCATACCTCGACCGGCTGCTGGAAGACATCCAATACTTCGATGCAGGCGACATTCCGCTTCCTTTCGGGAACGTGGAAGGCAGTCTGGACATGATCCGCAATTTTGTTGCGAAAGTGCTGGAAGACGGCAAGTTCCCGCTCGGTCTGGGCGGCGAGCATCTGGTATCCTGGCCGATATTCCAGGCCGTGTATGAAAAGTACAAGGACATGGTCGTTTTCCACTTTGACGCGCATACCGACCTGCGCGACAGCTACGAAGGCTATCAGTATTCACACTCCACGCCGATCAAAAAGGCGTGCAACCTGATCGGCGGCAAAAACGTCTACTCGTTCGGGATTCGCAGCGGGATGCGCGAAGAGTTCGAGTGGGCAAAGGAAAACATGCACCTGTACAAGTACGACGTGCTGGAGCCGGTGAAAAAGGTGCTGCCCACTATCGGCAACCGCCCGATTTACCTGACGATCGACATCGATGTGCTCGATCCTGCCCACGCGCCGGGCACCGGTACGACCGAAGCAGGCGGCATCACGTCCCGCGAGCTGCTGGACACAATCCATTTCATGGCAAACAATCGGGCAAACGTCATCGGCTGCGACCTGGTAGAGGTAGCTCCTGTCTATGACCACAGCGAAATGACGCAAATCGTCGCCTCCAAAATCGTGCGCGAGCTGCTGCTCGGCTTTGTCAAATAACAGACGAACGTGAAACGTCTCCGGGTACGTCACCGGAGGCGTTTTTTCGTCTGGAACGGCTTCATTCCGTGTGAAAAGCAGCAGTTTTCTAATTAATAAACATTATAGTTTACAAAGTATATTAATAATTGTACGATGGAAGCAAGAAGCTTTTGAGAGGAAGTTGTTTCCGATGAAAGAAGTGTTTGCCCACGCTGAATTTCGCAAGCTGTTTTTCTCCAACCTGTTTTCCGGATTCGGGCAAGGGATGACGATGATCGGGATCGCCTGGTATTTGGTCGAGACGACGGGTTCGGCGCAGCTGCTCGGATCGACGATGTTCACCTCGGCCGTCCTCATGTTTTTCATTGGTCCGTACATCGGCACGCTGATCGACCGCTTTTCCCGCAAGAAAATGCTGCTGATCGAGAATCTGATCGGCTTTGCGGTATTGGGCTCGCTGGCTGCCTGGGGCTTTTGGGGCCCGTATGCCGAGTGGATGCTCATCGCGATTTACCTCGTGACGACTTTCATATACCAAATTCATTACCCGGCCCAATCAGCGCTGGTCCAGGAAGGGTTCGAAGCCAGGCATTACGACAGCATCAACAGCCTGCTGGAGATTGAAGGGCAGACCGCTTCGGTTCTTGCAGGCGGGGTCACCGGGGTACTGCTGAATTCGTACGGTTTGCACATCGTCATCCTGTTCAATGCCTTGACGTATTTGTTTGCATTCGGACTGCTTTCTACGATGAAATACACCTTTACCCTAGAAGGAGAAGCAAGGGCAAACCGGGGCGTCACCTGGCTGGGGCAGCTCGGCCAAAGCTGGCGTGGCGGTTTATTAAGGAAAGAAAGGGCTTCCTCGTCTTTGGCATCTCCGCACTCATGCCGTTCATCGCCATTATGGCAAGCAATCTGCTCAAGCCCGTCTACGTCAGCCAGACGCTGAAGGCGGATGTCTTGGTCTTTTCCCTCGGCGAAATGGCCTACGCGATCGGGGCGGTTGCCGCAGGAGTGCTGGTCGCGCTCGTCGTCCGGAAAATGGGGCAATATGCGGCTATTGTCGGCAATACCCTGCTGTTTGCGGTCGTGATCGTCGCCATGGTCTCGCTTCCGTACGGATGGGCACTGGTAGCGTCCTATATCGTGTACGGCTGGTGCAATGCCTCTGTCCGTCTGATACGCCAATCGCTCTACATGACCGTCGTGCCCAGGCATCTGATGGGGCGCGTCATGAGCTTCTTCAATTCCCTCGGAATGATGATGCGGCTGCTCCTGATCGGCCTGTTTAGCGTGATGATCGACCATACGGGGGCGAGCATGGGCTATGTCATCGTGGCAGGACTGCTGCTGCTTGCTGCCGTCGGGATCGCCGTGACCATGCGGCCCATCCTCGCCGAGGCAGAGGTTCAGGCCGTGGTTGCATCCGAAGATCGTTGAAGGGTAAAATGAACGGATGAATAAGGATACAGGACGAAAGCGGAGAGTGGAAACAGTCATGCAAGACGTGCAGATTGAACTGACAGCCAAACATCGGGGAGACGGCGACTGGGAAGAGTCGACCCACTCCTACGCAGGAAGATGTGTGCAAAAGGCGGCAGCCTGGTATCTCACCTACAAGGAGCAGGTGGAAGGCGCGGGAGAAGTCAGCACGACCCTCAAACTGACAGATCAGTCGATCACGCTGGTGCGCCAGGGGGGAGTGTCGACCCGGCAGCAGTTTGAAAAGGGAGCCAGCACGCATTCCAGCTACCAAAGCCCCTATGGCCCATTTGCGATGGAGACGCACACGAGCAGGCTGCGGATTCGCTATGAGCAGGAGCTTCCGGCCCGCGTAGAAATCGCCTATCAGCTGTGGATGAATGGCCAGTACGCCGGAGAGCATGAACTGACGATCCGGATCGGCAGGTAAGCCGTCCTTGGCAAGGGCGGTTTTCTGTACGTACAATAAGAGTACGCAGGAGGTACGGTGATGTCCTGGGCTGCATTGGCCGGACACGATCATGCTCGCGGTGCAGATGAACAGCTGCCTGCCAAAAAAGACCATAACCCAAATGTGCCGAATATTCGGCATAGTGATGATTTTCTGGCAGCATGGATGAAAGGAGTGAAACCAGGATGCCAATGTCCGATACCGTGGAAATGCTGCAGGCGATACTAGGGGCGATTGACGAAGGGATACATGTGGTGGACGCCAGCGGAATGACGATCTATTACAACCATGTGGCAGCCAAGCTGGACGGACTGACGGCGGAGGAAGTTCTGGGGAAGCCGCTGCTCGACGTGTTTCCTTCGCTCGATCGCGAGTCCAGCACCCTTTTGCGCGTCATTGAAAGCGGGGAATCCATCTACAATCAGCCGCAGGTCTACAAAAACTGGAAGGGCGTGCGGGTGGAAACGATCAACACGACCTTGCCGGTGCGGGTAGGGAAAAGGCTGGTTGGTGCCGTCGAAGTCGCCAAGGACATCGGAAAGCTGAAGGAGCTGTCGGAGCGCCTGGTCGATCTGCAGGCGCAAATCAGCAAGCCCAATCGGACAAAGCGGCCGAGCGACGGGCTGTCCTTTCATTTTGACGATATTTTGACCGCCAGTGAGCGGATGAACCAGGTCAAGGAGCGGGCTCGCCGGGCAGCGCGCACCTCGTCGCCGGTGCTGATATACGGGGAAACGGGGACCGGAAAGGAGCTGTTCGTCCAGTCCATTCACCAAGCGTCCGCGCGGTATATGAAGCCCTTCATCGCCCAGAACTGTGCGGCGCTCCCTTCGTCCCTGCTGGAGAGTCTCTTGTTCGGCACGACAAAAGGGAGCTTCACGGGAGCAGACGACCGGCCGGGTCTGTTCGAGCTGGCAGACGGGGGCACCTTGTTTCTGGATGAACTGAACAGCATGCCGCTGGATTTGCAGGCCAAACTGCTGCGCGTGCTGCAGGACGGCCAAATACGCCGGATCGGCGGCAGCCGCCAGAGCAAAGTCGACGTGCGCGTGATCGCAGCGGTCAACGAAGCGCCGCAAACGCTCGTCCAGCAAGGTCTGATGCGCAGCGACCTGTACTACCGGATCAACGTGGTGTCGTTCGAGCTGCCGCCTTTGCGCCAGCGCAGGGAAGACATCGGCCTTTTGACGCGCCATTTCCTCGACAAGTTCAATCGGCAGTTCGGGATGCAGGTGCAGTCGATCAGCCCGGAAGTGGAGCGGCTGTTTCCCGCCTACGCATGGCCGGGAAATGTACGGGAGCTGGAGCATGTGATCGAAGCCGCGATGAATATGGTCGAGGCGGATACCATCGAGCTGGAGCATCTGCCCCCGCATCTTCTGGAGCGCCCCCATGGACTTGCCGCGGCAGAGCCGCTCTCGTTTCAGCCGGAGTCAGGCAAGACGCTGCCCGGTCTGGTGCGGGAGCTGGAGGGGCGCGTGATCCACGAGGCGATGCAGGCGACAGAGGGCAATGTGCTGCGGGCCGCAAAGCTGTTAGGCATTCCCCGTCAGACGTTGCAGTACAAGCTGAACCAGCGGATGCCTCCCCCTCCCTAGCAACTGCCAAAAATTCGGCACAACACACATCGGAGATTTGAGCGCAGTGCGGGTCAGACGTGGAAGACATTTGCGAAAACAGCCGACAAACAACGATTTTTTCTATTTTCAAAATCTTTTGATTTGATTGGCACGACCCTTGCATCTCTTCTTCAGCGAGTGAATGACAAAGGCTTCACCACTGAGGAGAGGGGATGTAACACGAGATGACAGTAGCGACCAAGCGCGATTGGCGCCAGATTGAACTTTGGAAAGACGTTGCGGATGAACAATGGAACGACTGGATGTGGCAGCTGACCCACACCATTCAAACAGTAGATGATCTCAAACGGGTAGTGAACCTGACACCGGAGGAAGAAGAGGGCGTACGCATTTCCACTCAGACGATCCCGTTGAACATTACTCCCTACTACGCCAGCCTGATGGATTCGGACGATCCGAGGGATCCGGTGCGCATGCAATCCGTGCCGCTTTCGTCGGAGATGGTCCGCACCAAATACGACATGGAAGACCCACTGCACGAGGACGCCGATTCTCCGGTGCCAGGTCTGACGCATCGCTATCCGGACCGCGTGCTGTTTCTTGTCACCAACCAATGCTCGATGTACTGTCGCTATTGCACCCGCCGCCGCTTCTCCGGCCAGATCGGGATGGGCGTGCCGAAAAAGCAGCTCGACGCCTGTATCGATTACATTCGCCGCACCCCGGAAGTGCGCGACGTGCTGCTGTCCGGCGGGGACGGCCTCTTGATCAATGACCGTGTCCTTGAATACATCCTCAGCAGTCTGAGGGAAATCGAGCACGTGGAAATTGTCCGGATCGGCACCCGCGCGCCAGTCGTATTCCCGCAGCGCATTACCGAGAACCTGTGCAAAATTTTGAATAAATATCACCCGGTATGGCTGAACACGCACTTCAACCATCCGAAAGAAATTACGCCCGAAGCGAAAAAAGCATGCGAAATGCTCGCCAACGCAGGAGTGCCGCTGGGCAACCAGGCCGTGATTCTGGCCGGCATCAACGATTGCCCCAACACGATGAAAAAACTGGTGCAGGACCTGGTCAAAATTCGCGTCCGCCCTTACTATATTTACCAATGCGACCTGTCTGAAGGGATCGGCCACTTCCGCGCTCCCGTCAGCAAAGGGATCGAAATCATTGAACACCTGCGCGGCCATACTTCCGGCTATGCCGTTCCGACGTTCGTCGTGGACGCACCGCACGGCGGCGGCAAAATTCCGGTGAGCCCGAACTACATCATTTCGCAGGCGTCCGACAAAGTCGTGCTGCGCAACTTCGAGGGCGTCATCACGTCGTATCCGGAACCGAAGCATTACACCGAGCACGACGAGGAGAACTGCGAATTCTGCCAGGCGGCCAAAGGCAAAGCGGTAGGGATCGCAGCCCTCATGCAGGACGAAGCCGACAACCTGGAGCCTGCGGACCTGCCGCGCAACAAGCGCATCAAGGCGACCAAGGTCAAATCGCTGGCGGATGTTCGCTTCGAGCAAAAATTGAAGAAGGAGCAAACCAGTTCCGCAGACAAAGAAGTATCTGGAAAATAATGAGTAACCATGAAAATACAGCCGTCCGGAGCGCATCCGGATGGCTGTTTTCGTTGCGCCAGAAGGAGCGGCTACGGTCAAACGAATGTTGTCTGATTTTTTTCAACATTGGTTTAGGATGGTTGACCGATCATAAGTATGATAAGATCATGGCATAACCCATTTCGAGCGACCGTTCAGTTTTGTTTCATTTTTCGAAAAATAATACCCTTATCGACTGAATAGTCATTCATTTCCTTGCTCGATTCTGATAAAATGGTCACAAGAGAACACTCGTTGTATGGAGGAGGAGGAGTAGAATCATGCTGGCACTCATTAACCTGATCGCCTTTTTCCTGGTGCTCGCTTACGGACTTTACCTGGCCGGACATGTCGTCTACAGCCGGTATTTGTTCATCAAGCTGGGCAAAAAGCCAGACGTGAAGGATGACTTTGGCGCACGCATCAACCTGCTCTTGGAAAACGTCATCTTTCAAAAGAAACTCTTGAAGGACAAAAAGAGCGGCATCATGCACGTCGTGATGTTTTACGGATTTATCATTTTGCAATTCGGCGCGATCGAGTTGGTGATCAAAGGGCTGTCGAAAGGCTTTGAGCTTCCGTTTGGGAGCGCTCACAAATACTTCAGCCTGATGCAGGAGATTACCACCTTCCTCATCCTGGCTGCGGTCGGCTACGCCTTTTATCGCCGCTACATCGAGAAGCTGAAGCGCCTCAAGCGCGGTTTCAAATCAGGAATCGTCCTGCTGCTGATTTCCTCGCTGATGGCATCGGTTCTCCTCTCTCTCGCATTCGAGCAGCTCTGGCTCGGCCATGAGCCTTCCGGGTTTGCTCCGATTTCGTCCGTGCTCGCGATCGTCTTTTCCGCGATCGGCGTCGGACAGACGGCAGGCGCGGTCCTATTCTACGTATTCTGGTGGGCGCATCTGCTTATTTTGCTCGGCTTTGCCGTCTACGTCCCGCAGTCCAAGCATGCGCATCTGCTGTTTGCCCCGGTGAACGTCTGGTTCAAAAAGCTCGACCCGCCAGGCAAGCTGACGAGCATCAACTTCGAAGACGAGACCCAGGAAGTGTTCGGGGTCGGCAAGATCGAAGACTTTACGCAGACGCAGCTGATCGACCTGTACGCCTGTGTGGAGTGCGGCCGCTGCACCAGTATGTGTCCGGCTTCGGGCACGGGGAAAATGCTGTCGCCGATGGATTTGATCACAAAAATGCGCGACCATCTGACAGAAAAGGGAGCAGCCGTGACATCCCGTACGCCTTGGATGCCGAGCTTTGCCTTTGCCCAGACGAAAGCGAACCAGATCGCCATGCATGCGTCGGAAATCGCAGCCACATCCGAAGGCGCGACCGCCGTGTACGAGAAAAATCTGCTCGGCGATGTCATCACGGAGCAGGAGCTGTGGGCTTGTACCACCTGTCGCAACTGCGAAGACCAGTGCCCGGTGATGAATGAGCACGTGGAAAAAATCATCGACATGCGCCGTTATCTGGTCATGACCGAGGGCAGCATGCCGGCGGAAGCGCAGCGCGCGCTGAACAACATCGAGCGCCAGGGCAATCCGTGGGGGATCAACCGCAAAGACCGGACGAAGTGGATCGAAGGCCTGAATGGAGAATACGAAGTTCCGACGGTCAAACAAGTCGAGGAATTCGAGTACCTGTTCTGGGTCGGCTCCATGGGATCGTTCGATTTGCGCAGCCAAAAAATCTCCCAATCCTTCGTCAAGCTGATGCATGAAGCGGGCGTGAAGTTCGCCATTCTCGGCAACGAGGAGAAAAACTCCGGCGATACGGCGCGGCGGATCGGGAACGAATTCCTGTTCCAGCAGCTGGCGCAAGAAAACATCGCCCTGTTTGAAGGATATGAAGTGAAGAAGATCGTCACCTGCGACCCGCACGCTTTCAATACGTTCAAGAACGAGTATCCGGAATTCGGGCTGCAGGCAGAAGTGTATCACCACTCCGAGCTGCTGGCCCAGTGGGTAAAGGAAGGGCGGCTGAAACCGACCAAGGAAGTCAAGGAACGCATCACGTACCACGATTCCTGCTACTTGGGACGCTACAATGAAATTTACGACAAGCCGCGCGTCATTCTGGAGGCCATTCCAGGCGTGGAAATTCTCGAAATGAAGCGCAGCGGCTGCGACAGCATGTGCTGCGGCGCGGGCGGCGGCCTGATGTGGATGGAAGAGCACGAGGGCTCCCGTGTCAACGTGACCCGCACGGAACAAGCGCTGGAAGTCAATCCGACCGCGATCGCCAGCGCCTGCCCGTACTGCTTGACAATGATGAACGACGGGATCAAGACGAAAGAAAAAGAGGACGAAGTCAAAACGCGTGACGTGGCGGAGATCCTGGCTGACGCGATCTGACGAGGATGCGTTTGCAACGGAAGAAAAAGCTGCTCGGGCAGGGCAGCTTTTTCTTCCTAAATTCATTGACTATTATGGCAGCAAACGGCAAAATGAAAGGAGAACGAAAGCGAGCGAACGCTCGGTCATGAGCGCTTTGGAAGGAACTTCAAGTGGAGGGATCGTTCACATGAAAACGGTGATTGCAGGGGCCGTACGCACCCCTTTTGGCAAGTTTGGCGGAGCGTTGAAAGCGTTGTCTGCCGTCGATCTGGGAGCGGTGGCCATCAAGGAAGCGTTGAACCGATCGGGAATTACGGGCGAACAGGTCGACGAGGTCATCATGGGCATGGTCGTACAGGCGGGAGCGGGCCAGGTGCCTTCCCGTCAGGCGGCGCGCAAAGCGGGATTGCCTTGGAATGTGGTCAGCGAAACCATCAACAAGGTGTGTGCGTCGGGCATGCGCGCCGTGACGATCGGCGATCAGATCATCCGCGCTGGCGACGGCGGGATCATCGTAGCGGGCGGAATGGAGAGCATGAGCAACGTCCCGTATGCGTTGCCTGATGCCCGGTACGGCATGCGCATGGGGGACGCGACTGTGCGTGACCTCATGACGCATGACGGTCTCACGTGCCCGTTTGACCAGGTGCCGATGGCCGTCCATGGCAGCAACGTGGCCGAAGAGTACGGCATTACCCGCGAAGCCCAGGATCAGTGGGCGCTGCGCAGCCAGCAGCGGGCGTCGCAGGCGATCGGGAAGGGCATCTTCGCAGAGGAGATCGTGCCGGTATCGATCCCGCAGAGAAAGGGCGAGCCGATCGTGGTCAGCCAGGACGAAGGCCCGCGCCCGGATACGACCCTGGAAGTTCTGGCGAAGCTGCCGCCTGTGTACAAAAAGGACGGCACGATCACGGCGGGCAATGCCCCGGGAATCAACGACGGGGCGGCGGCCATGGTGCTCATGTCGGAGGCCAGGGCAGCCGAGCTGGGCGTCAAGCCGCTTGCGACCATACTGGGCCACGTCGAGGTAGGGGCCGAGGCTCCGTACATTGCCACGACGCCCGGACTCGCGATCCAGAAGCTGCTGCAAAAGACGGGAGTCGCGATTGCGGACATCGACCTGTTTGAAGTGAACGAAGCGTTCGCGGCCGTGATCTTGACCAGCGGCAAAATCGTCGGCTGGGACGAGGAAAAAGTAAACGTCAACGGCGGAGCGATCGCGCTGGGACATCCGATTGGCGCGAGCGGCGCGCGGATCGTCATGCATCTTGCCTACGAATTGAAAAGGCGCGGCGGCGGCCTGGGGATTGCCGCCATATGCAGCGGAGCCGCACAAGGCGATGCCGTCTTGATAAAAGTGGATTAGGGAGGCCTTTTTCATGAACGTACAAACCATCATGGTCATTGGCGCAGGACAAATGGGCAGCGGGATCGCCCAGGTGGCGGCCGGGGCCGGATTCCGCGTCTTTCTGAACGATATCAAGCAGGAATTTGTCGAGCGCGGTCTGGGGACGATCACGAAAAACCTGACCCGCAGCGTGGAGAAGGGCGCCTTGAGTGAAGCAGAGAAACAAGCCGTACTGTCCCGGCTGGTCCTGTCGACGGATTTGGCAGACGCCAAGAACGCGGACTTTGTCATCGAGGCCGTCACGGAAAACATGGCGGTCAAAACGCAAATCTTCACCACGCTGGATGAAGTGTGTCCGCCGCATGCGATCTTGGCCAGCAACACGTCCTCGCTGCCGATCACCGAGATCGCAGCCGTGACGAAGCGCCCGGAAAAAGTGATCGGGATGCACTTCATGAATCCCGTTCCTGTGATGAAGCTGGTGGAGATCATCCGCGGACTGCAGACGGCGGACGAGGTGTACCAGCTGACAGAGGATCTGTCCAAGCAAATGAAAAAAGTGCCGGTCAGCGTCAATGACTTCCCGGGCTTTGTCTCCAATCGGGTGCTGATGCCGATGATCAACGAAGCGATCTACTGCGTGTACGAAAGAGTGGCGACTCCCGAAGCGATCGACGAGGTCATGAAGCTGGGGATGAACCATCCGATGGGCCCGCTGACTCTCGCCGATTTCATCGGACTGGACACTTGCCTGTACATCATGGAAGTGCTGCATGAAGGGTTTGGCGATTCCAAATACCGTCCTTGCCCCCTGCTCCGCAAATACGTCAAGGCAGGGTGGCTCGGCAAGAAATCCGGCCGCGGCTTCTACGTATACAACTGACAGATGATTTAGGCAGAAAGGCAGGATTTGACATGGATCTTCGACTAAAGGAAGAGCATAAAATGATGCGGCGCATGGTCCGCGATTTTGCTCAAAAGGAGATCGCGCCGTTCGTTTCGGTCATGGAGGAGACCGATCAGTTTCCGCGGCCCATTTTGCAAAAAATGGGCGAGATGGGGCTGATGGGCATACCCGTGGCAGAGGAATGGGGGGGAGCCGGCGCTGACTTTCTCTCCTATATCATCGCCATTCACGAGATCTCCAAGGTGAGCGCGACCGTGGGCGTCATTTTATCCGTTCATACCTCCGTGGGCACCAATCCCATCCTCTACTTCGGGACGGAGGAACAAAAGCGCAAATACGTCACCAGGCTCGCAGCGGGCAGCTGCCTGGGAGCGTTTGCCCTGACCGAACCGCATGCCGGCTCGGATGCGAGCAGTATCCGCACCTCCGCTGTCCGCCAGGGCGACGCGTACATGCTGAACGGCAACAAAGTGTTCATTACCAATGGCGGAGAGGCGGACACGTACATCGCATTTGCAGTGACGGATGCTGCCAAAGGCACGAGAGGAATATCCGCTTTTATCGTGGAAAAGGATACGCCAGGATTTACCGTCGGAAAAAAGGAAAAGAAAATGGGCCTGCACGGCTCGTACACAACGGAGCTGGTGTTTGACAACGCTCGCGTCCCCGTCGCCAATTTGCTCGGGCAGGAAGGGGAGGGCTTCACCATCGCGATGGCGAACCTGGACACCGGCAGGATCGGGATTGCCGCGCAAGCATTGGGGATCGCCGAAGCAGCCGTGCAGTACGCGACCGAATACGCCAGGGAGCGCAAGCAGTTCGGGCAGCCGATCGGCAAGCAGCAGGCAATTGCGTTCAAGCTGGCTGACATGGCCACCAAGGCGGAGGCAGCCAAGCTGCTCGTCTACCAGGCGGCGTCGCTGCGCAACCAGGGGAAAGCGTGCGGGCTGGAAGCCTCGATGGCCAAACGCTTTGCTACGGATACGGCGATGGAGCTGGCGACTGAAGCCGTGCAAATATTCGGCGGCTACGGCTACACGCGTGAATATCCGGTGGAGCGGCTTTTCCGCGATGCCAAGGTCACGCAAATTTACGAAGGAACGAATGAAATTCAACGCATCGTGATCGCCAAGCATTTGCTTGCTGACTAATTAACGAGTCATGGTCCGGCGGCGCGTTCTGGACTGACCGAATTAGCACATGGAGGAGTGGGAGAGATGAACTTTCAACTGACCGAGGAACAGGAGATGCTGCGAAAAATGATTCGCGACTTTGCCGAAAACCAGGTGGCTCCGACGGCAGCGGAACGCGACGAGGAAGAGCGGTTTGACCGCTCCATCTTTGAACAGCTGGCCGAGCTGGGCCTGACGGGGATTCCGTGGCCGGAGCAATACGGCGGAGCGGGAGCCGATTACTTGAGCTACGTCATCGCCGTAGAGGAGCTGTCCCGCGTGGATTCTTCCATCGGGGTGACGCTGTCCGCGCAAGTCTCGCTGGCCAGCTGGCCGCTCTACAAGTTCGGGACCGAGGAGCAAAAGCAGAAGTTTTTGCGTCCTCTGGCGGAAGGCAAGAAGATGGGGGCGTACTGCCTGACTGAACCGGGCTCCGGCTCCGACTCGGCAGGAATGCGCACCACGGCGGTCCGCGACGGCGATCACTACATTTTGAACGGCGGCAAGATCTTCATCACGAATGCAGGGGAAGCCGAGATCTACCTCGTGTTCGCGGTGACGAGTCCGGAGTTGAAGCACAAGGGCATCAGCGCCTTTATCGTCGAGAAAGGCATGGACGGATTCACGATGGGCAAAAAGGAAAAGAAACTGGGGATCCGTTCCTCGCTGACGCTGGCGATCAACTTTGAGGATGTCCGCGTTCCGGCAGAGAACCTGCTGGGCAAGGAAGGCGAGGGATTCAAAATCGCCATGATGACCCTGGACGGGGGACGCAACGGGATCGCCGCACAGGCGCTCGGTATCGCGCAAGGCGCATATGAGCATGCCCGCAACTACGCCAAAGAGCGCAACCAATTCGGCAAGCCGATTGCCTCCCTGCAAGCGATCCAGTTCAAGCTGGCAGATATGGCGACCAAGATCGAAGCAGCCCGCCTGCTCACCTATCAGGCAGCATGGCTGGAGGATCAAGGCCTGCCGTACGGAAAAGCGTCCGCGATGTCAAAAGTATTCGCAGGCGATACCGCGATGGAAGTGACTACGGAAGCCGTGCAAGTATTCGGCGGATACGGCTACACCCGCGAGTATCCGGTGGAGCGTTTCATGCGCGATGCGAAAATCACCCAGATTTACGAAGGGACCAATGAGATTCAGCGCGTCGTGATCAGCAACTACTTGCTGAAGGAATAAGGGAATCCATACATCCACGGCTCAAGCGGCCACCGACCGGGAGTGAGGGAGCAGGATGACTGCTCCCGCCATTTCTTCTATTAATAGAACCCCCGCAGAGGAAGAGGAAAAGAAAGAATTGGCTTCTGTCGCTTCCTCGCGTATAATAGGTGCGATAAGACGCAGAGACGAGCGTTTTTTACTTGACTTTTCATGAATTGTCTGACCAAACGCTCAGTCGGTCGGAAAGGTGGATCGGTTATGACTGAAAAAAGAAAAAGCATTCCTTCCTTGGTAAAGGATCCCAAGCTGATTGAAAAGCGCCGGGAACAGATCGTGGAAGCGGCAGTAAATCTGTTCGTTCATAAAGGCTTTCATAAAACGACGACACGGGAGATTGCCCGTTCCTCCGGCTTTAGTATCGGAACCTTGTACGAGTATATCGAATCGAAGGAAGACGTCCTGTACCTCGTGTGCGACGCTATCCATGTCGAAATAGAGAGCCGCCTGCGCGAGGCGATCAATTTTAACGGGACCGGTCTGAAAATATTGAAGCTGGCCCTCAAGAGCTTTATCCGCGTGATGGACCAGATGAGCGATCGCGTCCTGCTCATTTATCAAGAGGCCAAATCGCTGCCAAAAGAGACCCTGCGCTTTGTCCTGGGTCGCGAAGAAGGAATCGCGCAAGTTTTTGTGGAGATCATCCGCAGAGGGATTGCCGACGGGTCCATTCGCATGGATGAAAAACACGTCAAGCTCATGGCTGACAACATCATGGTGCTGGGCGAGATGTGGGTGTTCCGCCGGTGGGCTTTGCACAAACATTACACGCTAGAGGAGTACACCGAAAAGCAGATCGCTTTGCTGCTGAATGAAATCAGTGTCTCCGAATAATATTGGATCTCGGGGAGAGTGGAACGATGGAAACAGAAGTGTATCGTCCGCAAAACAAGGTTCGCTTTGTGACCGCAGCCAGCCTGTACGACGGTCACGACGCCTCGATCAACATCATGCGTCGTATTTTGCAGTCTTCGGGAGTGGAAGTGATCCATCTGGGTCACAACCGTTCCGTTGACGATATTGTCACGGCAGCCATTCAGGAGGATGTGCAAGGGATTGCCATCAGCTCCTACCAGGGCGGTCATGTAGAGTTTTTCAAGTACATGATTGACTTGTTGAAAGAGCGGGGAGCAGAGCATATTCGCGTTTTTGGGGGCGGGGGCGGAGTCATCGTTCCACGCGAGATTCGGGAACTGAAAGCATACGGAGTCTGTAAAATCTACTCGCCAGACGATGGCCGTCACTTCGGATTGCAGGGCATGATCAACGACATGATCCGGCAGTCCGATTTCCCTACGGTCAAGCAGCTTGGCGATGAAGTGGCGCAGCTGCGCGAGCAGAACCACCAGGCAGTCGCGCGGCTGATCTCCGTAGCGGAGTATGCCGTCGACGAGCCGCAGTGGGCAGAGTCGATCAAGAACGATGTGCCGCAGCCGCTGGAGGGGATTCCGGTGCTGGGGATTACCGGTACGGGGGGCGCGGGGAAAAGCTCGTTGACCGATGAACTGGTCCGCCGCTTTCTTCGCATTTACGCTGACAAGACCGTCGCCATTTTGTCCGTCGATCCGTCCAAGCAAAAATCCGGGGGAGCGCTGCTCGGGGACCGCATCCGGATGAACGCCAACAACACGCCGCGCGTCTACATGCGCAGCCTGGCGACGCGCAAGTCCGGGATGGAGCTGTCAGCGGCATTGGAGGACGCGATTCGCGTGGCGCGCGCGGCTCATTTTGACCTGATTATCGTGGAGACGAGCGGGATCGGTCAGGGGGATGCGCAGGTCACAGAGGTGTGCGATGTCGCCATGTACGTGATGACGAGCGAATTTGGGGCGCCATCCCAGCTGGAAAAAATCGACATGCTGGATTTTGCCGACGTGATCGCCATCAACAAGTTCGAGCACAAAGGCTCCGAGGATGCCCTGCGTGAAGTGCGCAAGCAGTATCGACGCAGCCACCAGCAGTTCGAGCTGCCGGACGAGAAGGTGCCTGTCTACGGCACGATCGCCAGCCAGTTTAACGATCCGGGCACCAATGTCCTGTTTGCGGCACTGATGCGCAAGATCGTAGAGAAGACAGAAGTAGACTGGCCGGTTGAGAATCTGGATACGACTCCGATCAAAATTCACAAAACTTCGTTGATTCCGACAGATAAAATCAACTACTTGCAGGACATTGCCAATACGTTGCGTCAATACCGCAAGTATACCGAAGAGCAGTCGGCTATCGCCCGCAAGCTGTATCAGCTGCATGGCGCCAAGGAAACGCTTCTCGCGTCAAGGGATGCTTCTGTCCCAGACGTAGTGGCTGCCTTGGACAAACAGATCGAGCTGTTTGAAGAAAAGCTGCATCCGGAGTGCAGGCGCATCCTCGCGCAGTGGCCGAAGCTGAAGGCTTCCTACAAGCAGGATCAGTTCGTCACCAAAATCCGCGACAAGGAGATCGTGACCAAGCTGTTCAGCGAGTCGCTGTCCGGCACACGCATTCCCAAAGTGGCCGTACCCGAATACGAGGATTGGGGCGAGATTCTGAAATGGTCGCTGAAGGAAAACGTGCCTGGGGAGTTTCCATACACGGCGGGCGTCTTTGCGTTCAAGCGGGAGGGAGAAGACCCCAAGCGCCAGTTCGCAGGCGAGGGCACGCCGGAGCGGACGAACAGACGATTTCACTTCCTGTCGCAAAATGACGAGGCGAAACGGCTGAGCACGGCGTTTGACTCCGTCACGCTGTACGGGGAAGACCCTGACTACCGCCCGGACATCTATGGCAAGATCGGGACGAGCGGCGTGAGCATCTGCACGCTGGACGACATGAAAAAGCTGTACGCGGATTTTGACCTGTGCGCGCCGAGCACGTCTGTGTCGATGACCATCAACGGTCCGGCCCCGATGATTTTGGCGATGTACATGAATACGGCGATCGAACAGCAGATCGATGCGTTCGTGCAGCGAGAGGGCCGTCAGCCTACCGCCGAGGAGAGCGAGAAGATCAAGGCGTACACGCTCTCGACCGTGCGGGGAACGGTGCAGGCAGATATTCTCAAGGAAGACCAGGGGCAAAACACCTGCATTTTCTCTACGGAGTTTGCCCTGCGGATGATGGGCGATATCCAGCAGTATTTCATTGACCATCAGGTGCGCAACTACTACTCCGTTTCCATCTCCGGCTACCATATCGCGGAAGCCGGGGCGAACCCGATAACCCAGCTGGCCTTCACGCTGGCCAACGGCTTTACGTATGTCGAATACTACCTGAGCCGCGGCATGCACATCGACGATTTTGCGCCGAATCTGTCGTTTTTCTTCTCCAATGGGCTCGATCCGGAGTATACCGTCATCGGCCGGGTGGCGCGGCGCATTTGGGCGACTACCCTGAAGAACCGGTATGGCGGCAATGAACGCAGCCAAAAGCTGAAGTACCACATCCAGACCTCAGGTCGTTCCCTGCACGCGCAGGAGATGGATTTCAACGACATCCGGACCACGCTGCAGGCGCTCATCGCCATCTACGACAACTGCAACTCGCTGCACACGAATGCCTATGACGAAGCGATCACCACGCCGACGGAAAACTCGGTGCGGCGGGCGATGGCGATCCAGATGATCATCAACAAAGAGCTGGGTCTGGCGAAAAACGAAAATCCGCTCCAGGGTGCGTTTATCGTCGACGAGCTGACCGATCTGGTCGAAGAAGCGGTCATCCAAGAGTTCGAGCGCCTAAACTCCCGCGGCGGGGTGCTCGGTGCGATGGAGACGCAGTACCAGCGCGGCAAAATCCAGGACGAATCGATGTACTACGAAATGAAAAAGCACACGGGCGAGCTGCCGATCATCGGGGTGAACACCTTCATCAACCCGAATTCGTCCGAGGAAGATTACGAGATCGAGCTGGCTCGTGCGACGGAAGAGGAAAAGGTGCAGCAGATTCAAAACCTGCGCGCCTTCCAGGAAAGAAACCGCGACGCGGCTGGAGCAGCTCTGCGCCGTTTGCAGGAAGTCGCCACGTCCGGAGACAATATTTTTGCGGAATTGATGGAGACCGTAAAGGTGGCGTCGCTGGGACAAATCAGCGCGGCCCTGTACGAGGTCGGCGGGCAATACCGCAGAAACATGTAGGGCAGGAGACGAATCCCTCGGCAGCGAGCCGGGGGATTTCGCATGCTCCGGCTTGCCGATTACTGCGGCTTGCCGATAATAAATCGGCCTGCCCTGTTTGAAAGCCTTGCATTTTCGTCTAAAATAAGGAATACTGTATGTTAGCCTTCGTATGTTGTACAGTGGAAGAATCTGACCTTATTGCCTCACCTAGAAGGAAAGGCTGTATGGTATCCCATAGTTTTCAATGGAAAGGACGTGCCCGTAAGTGAGTCAATTGTTTGCTCATATTGATTCCGAGAAACTGAGTGAGATGGCGTTGGTTGATATTGCGTATGAAATTTTGCTCGAAACCAACCGGACTTACAACTTCCGCGAGCTGATAGATGAGCTGGTGAAGGTGCGCAACATGACGAATGAACAGCTCATGTCCATCATTGCTCAAGTATACACAGAAATTAACATTGACGGCCGCTTCGTCTGTCTCGGTGACACCGTCTGGGGTCTGAAACGCTGGTATCCGACCGACACCGTCGAAGGGACGCAAGAGGGCGGCGGTACTAAGAAGAAAAAGGTCATCGTGGACGACGACTTCGACGACTACGATACCGAAGACGACGTCGTCGAGGAGTATGAGGAAGACGATGTGGTCATCTTTGAAGAAGAAGAGGAGTTCGTAGACGAAGATGCTGACATCGAGGAAGAAGAAATCGATGCCGAAATCGACGAGGAAGAACTCGGGAGCGAAGAAGAACTCGGGAGCGAAGAAGAACTCGGGGGCGAAGAAGGACTCGGGAGCGAAGAAGAACTGTTCGAAGACGAAGAAGTGGAAGCAGAGGAATTGGAGAACAACCCCGACGATGAAGTTGACAAATGATAAGTCCTTGACTTCCGCCTGAGGGACAGATAAAATACTCCTTGGGCTTCACATGAAGAAGGATCAAATATGGGTAACTATAAAACAAAAGTGCCCCTACCCCATTGCTGTACGGGATAGGACTCGCTTTTGTTTTTTCTTTTTTGGGAGCCGTCTTCATCTGATTTATTATTATCTTGAGGATTAGGGAAAGAGGGGACGTAAACGATGACGAAGTATATTTTTGTGACAGGCGGGGTCGTATCCTCGTTGGGAAAAGGGATTACGGCGGCTTCTCTGGGCCGACTCCTGAAGAATCGGGGACTGAAGGTAACCATCCAGAAGTTTGACCCATACATCAACGTCGATCCGGGAACGATGAGTCCGTATCAGCATGGGGAAGTATACGTTACGGATGACGGAGCGGAAACAGACTTGGATCTGGGTCACTACGAGCGGTTTATCGACATCAACCTGAGCGCCAACTCCAATGTAACGACCGGTAAAATTTACTCTTCGGTTATCGCGAAAGAGCGCCGCGGCGACTATCTGGGCGGAACCGTACAGGTGATTCCGCACATCACCAACGAAATCAAGGAACGCGTATTCCGCGCAGGCCGCGAGACCGGAGCGGACGTGGTGATCACCGAGATCGGCGGAACCGTCGGGGACATCGAGAGCTTGCCGTTCCTGGAGGCCATTCGCCAAATCAAGAGCGACATCGGCCGCGAGAATGTCATGTACATTCACGTAACGCTCGTGCCGTACATCAAGGCAGCGGGTGAGATGAAAACCAAACCGACCCAGCACAGCGTTAAGGAATTGCGCAGCCTGGGCATTCAGCCTACCGTTATCGTTACGCGCACCGAACAGCCGATGACGCAAGAGATGAAAGACAAGCTGGCGCTGTTCTGTGACATTGATAAAAATGCGGTCGTCGAGTGCATCGATGCCGAGGCCCTCTATGATGTTCCTTTGCAATTGCAGGCACAAGGCCTGGATGATTACGTTTGCCGCCATCTCGGCCTGACTTGCCATGAAGCCGATATGACCGAGTGGAAAACGCTCGTCAGCAAGATCAAGAACCTGTCCAAAACAACGCGCATTGCGATTGTCGGCAAATACGTGGAGCTGCACGACGCTTATTTGTCCGTGGCAGAAGCTCTCTATCACGGCGGATACGCGATTGATTCCAAAATCGACATCAAATGGGTCAGCGCAGAAGAAGTCACTTTGCAAAACGCAAGCGAGCTGCTCGGAGACGTAGGTGGAATCCTCGTGCCAGGCGGCTTCGGCGATCGCGGCATCGAAGGGAAAATCATCGCGACGCGCTATGCTCGCGAAAACAAGGTTCCGTTTCTGGGCATTTGCCTCGGCATGCAGATCGCCGTTATTGAATTTGCGCGCCACGTGGCAGGCATGGATCTGGCAAACAGCTCCGAAATCAATCCAGACACGCCATACCCGGTTATCGATCTTTTGCCAGAGCAAAAAGAAATCGAGGACAAAGGCGGCACGATGCGCCTGGGTGTAGGCCCGGCAAAAGTGGAAGAGGGCACGCTGGCCCAGCAGGCTTATGGCAGCACCCTGGTGTACGAGCGCCATCGCCATCGTTACGAAGTCAACAACGAGTACCGCGAGCAGCTGGCCGAGCTGGGCCTGCGGTTTACAGGCACTTCGCCGGATGGACGACTGGTGGAGATCGTGGAGGTTCCCGATCATCCTTGGTTCCTGGCTACCCAGTTCCACCCAGAGTTCACGTCCCGTCCGAACCGTCCGCAACCGTTGTTCCGCGACTTCGTGAAAGCTGCGCTGAACAGCCAAACATAAAACCTACGAGAAATGCACCTGTGCCAGTATCGGCGCAGGTGCATTTTTGTATGAGCTTCTGCGAATCAGTGAAAGAGCGGCGCAATCCAGGCGACCCAGTAGGCGGCAGGGATGAGCAGCACCTGGGCGAGCAGCGTTCCGAAAAAGCGGGCGATCATCAGCCACATGTACATATCGCGAATGTCATCCAACGAGGCCTTGCCTTGCATCGCCTTTTCCGTCATGAGCGCTACCTGCGGGTCGACCAGGATCGTCATGAAGATGGTGGCGAAGCCGTTGATCAGCCCGGAGGACATGAGCACCGTTGCCTTGTAGTCAGGGACGAGCAGAGTCGCATAGAGAACAGACAAAATGCTGCTCGTATAGATGCCGGTGCCGATGCAGTTGAGCAGCAGCAGCCTGTTGGGGACTCCTTTGATGCGGAAGCGGGAGATGACATTCAGGTTGGGGACGCGCACGTGATGCCGCACGCTGCGGAGGCTGTCGATGGTGACGGCTGTGCGCAGCATTTGCGGAATCGAACCGGCCAGCTCCAGATGGGCAATCACTCTTTTGGAGAGCTGCGCCACCGTCGGGAAGAGCAGGATGGACGCCAGCGTGCCGAGCGATGCGGCCGCGACGATCAGGTGCAGCTTCAGGCTCGGGTCCGTATGAAATCGTGCGGCCTCATCGATCAGTCCTCCGGTAAAGGGGCCTTGGATGAGGTTGGACGTACGGGACAAAAGCAGGATCATTCCGACGAGTGACAAGGCTACGGCCAGTCTCCCTGACTGCACGCCGGCGAAGCGCACGGCGTAGGAAAGTGTCTCCGTCGTATGGATAATAAAAGTCAACAGGCAGATCAGCCACACTGCATCCATAAGGTAGTTCTCCTCACTCGGCTGGAAAAATCGTACTCCTAGTATACTCCAAAGCATCGGCGCGGGAAAATTTCACCGAGATTCAGAAGGAGTTTCCTGAATTTAGGCGAACCATATGTCAATAAGGAAAAGGCTCTGGTCAGGGGGATTGGATATGTTGGACAAGCAAGACAAAAAAGTGTTGGTGGTTGACGATCAGTACGGAATCCGCATCTTGCTATACGAAGTATTGGGCAAGGAAGGCTACAAGACGTTCCAGGCTGCAAACGGAAAGATGGCTTTGGAGATCGTGGAGAAGGAATCGCCAGATCTGGTCATTCTCGACATGAAGATTCCCGGCATGGACGGAATTGAGATTTTGAAGCACATCAAGAAAATTAATCAAGAAATCAAAGTGATTATGATGACAGCTTACGGAGAGCTGGACATGATAAAGGAAGCGACGCAGCTCGGTGCTCTGACTCATTTCACCAAGCCGTTCGACATCGACGAATTGCGCATGGCGGTGCATCAGCAATTGGCATGTTAGTCCCAGATGCAACCTAGACATGCGTACCTGTTAACAAGCAGGTGTCTGTGATATAATAAGCCTCGTGATTGAAGTTTGCTAGAGGAGGATCTACAAAATGCCACTCGTACCAATGACTGCTTTCACCGAAGACGTCAAAAAGTACAAATACGCCGTCGGACAATTCAACCTGAACAACCTGGAGTTCACTCAAGCCATTACGGAAGCTGCTATTGAAGAGAAGTCTCCCGTCATTTTCGGTGTCTCTGAAGGTGCTCTGAAATACATGGGCATCGACTATACCGTAGCCATTGCCAAAGTAGCGGCGGAACGCGCAGGAGTTCCAGTTGCCTTGCACCTTGACCACGGCAGCAACTTTGACATGGTCATGAAGTGCATTCGCGCAGGCTTCTCTTCCGTTATGTTCGATGGTTCTCATCATTCATTTGAAGATAACATCCGTCTGACCAAACAAGTTGTAGAAGCTGCTCATGCTGTTGGCGTTTCTGTAGAAGGCGAGCTCGGTACGATCGGCGGAGTTGAAGACGACCTTTCTGTGGACGAGGAAGCTGCGACTCTGGCTAATCCCGAGGAAGCCATCCACTTCTGGGAAGGAACCAAGGTAGACTACGTTGCCATCGCCGTAGGTACAGCGCACGGCATGTACAAAGGCGTACCGAAAATCCGCTATGACATTATCGAGAAAGTGGCGAGCAACATCGGCGCTCCTATCGTGCTGCACGGCGGTTCCGGCGTACCGGATGAAGCGATCGTCAAATCGATCAGCCTGGGCGTAGGTAAAATTAACGTCAATACGGAGTCTCAAGTCGCATGCACGGAAGCGGTACGCAAAGTGCTTGCTGCCAAACCGAACGAAGTCGATCCGCGAAAATACCTGGGTCCTGCTCGCGATGCGATCAAGGAAGTAGTCAAAGGAAAAATTCGCCTGTTCGGCAGCAACAACCGCGCGTAACGAAGGAGGATCCCCATGCGTTTTCTGATAGATTCAGCCAACGTCGACGAAATCCGCGAAATTCATGAGTGGGGCGTGCTTGCCGGTGTGACCACGAACCCTTCCCTGGTTGCCAAGGAAGGCCGGGATTTCATTGATACACTGAAAGAAATCATCGACATTGTAGACGGTCCCATCAGCGCGGAAGTCATCAGCACCGATGCGAAGGGGATGATTGAAGAGGGCGAAAAGCTCGCTTCCCTGTCCAAAAACATCGTCGTAAAAATTCCGATGACCGCTGAAGGCCTGAAGGCGGCCAAGTATTTTGCCAAGCGAAAAATCAAGACCAACGTGACGCTGGTCTTTTCCGCGAATCAAGCGTTGCTGGCTGCACGCGCAGGAGCGAGCTTCGTCTCCCCGTTCCTGGGACGTCTCGATGACATCAGCCAGGACGGGTTGAATCTCATCGACGACATCGCTGAAATTTATTCTGTTCACGGGATTGAGACGGAAATCATCGCCGCCTCGGTCCGCCACCCGGTTCACGTGACAGAAGCTGCGAAACGCGGAGCGCACTTTGCGACCATTCCAGCGAAAGTCTTTAAACAACTGATTGCCCATCCGCTGACCGACAGCGGTCTCGAGAAATTTCTCGCCGACTGGGCAGGCATGCAAAAATAAGAACGAATGATACCGTATCGAGCACCTTTTCCAGCGGGGAAGGTGCTTCTTTCCCGATTACGCCTGAGGAGAGCAGATCATGGATAAGCTGATCATCAATGGTGGGAAACCACTCGCGGGGACAGTCACCATCAGCGGTGCAAAAAATAGCGCGGTAGCCTTGATTCCGGCTGCTCTTTTGGCGGATGGGCCAGTCGTTATTGAGAACCTGCCCCGCATTCAGGACGTGGACATTTATTGCGAGCTGCTGCAGGAAATGGGAGCCGACGTGCTCTTTGAAGACGATTGGATGGAAGTAGACGGGCGGTCCATGAAGCTGATGCTGATGCCCAACGGACGCATTAAAAAGCTGCGCGCTTCCTACTATTTATGGGGAGCCTTGCTGGCGAAGTTCGGTGAAGCGCAGGTCGGGTTGCCGGGTGGCTGCGATTTGGGTCCGCGTCCGGTTGATTTGCATATCAAAGGCTTTGAGGCGATGGGCGCACAGGTGGAAAACAAGAATGGCGTCATGACCATCAAGGCAAAAAATGGCCGGCTCCATGGAGCGCGAATCTATCTCGATCTGGTGAGCGTCGGCGCGACTATTAACATCATGCTGGCTTCTGCCAAAGCAGAAGGCGTGACCATTATCGAAAATGCTGCCCGCGAGCCGGAAATCGTCGATGTGGCAACCCTCCTGAACAACATGGGGGCCAACATCAAGGGCGCGGGCACTGACATGATCCGCATTCAGGGTGTGGAGCGCTTGCGCGGCTGCCGCCATACGATCATACCCGACCGGATTGAAGCAGGCACGTATATGATTGCGGCAGCGGCGACGAATGGCAATGTCTTGGTGGAAAATGTCATCCCCAAGCATCTGGAATCCGTCACTGCCAAGCTGCGTGAAATAGGGGCGGAAGTGGTAGAGATGGACGATTGCATCCAGGTGCTCGGTCGCCCTATCTATCGTTCCATCGATGTGAAAACAAGTCCGTATCCCGGGTTCCCAACCGATCTTCAGCAGCCGATTACGACCCTGTTGACCTTGGCCAAAGGATCGAGCATTGTCACGGACAACATTTACAGTTCCCGCTTCCGTCATGTCGACGAGCTGAGGCGGATGGGCGCAAACTTGAAGATCGAGGGCAGATCGGCAGTGATCGAGGGTGGTAGCAGTCTGAACGGAGCGAAGGTGATGGCTACCGATCTGCGGGCAGGAGCAGCCTTGTTCATCGCCGGACTGGCGACGAACGGAACGACGGAGCTGGAAGGTCTGGAACATATTGATCGCGGGTATGAAAATTTGGTGGGCAAGCTGCAGACACTAGGAGCCGATGTGGTACGGGTGGGTTTGTATCACTCTGAAAATCATCAACGCTAAAGAGTAGCCAGGAGAGGAGTCTTCCGGAATGGAACGCAGTTTAACACTTGAACTGGTACGTGTAACCGAGGCAGCAGCATTGGCTTCTGCCAGTTGGATGGGTTTCGGAAAAAAAGATGAGGCTGACGATGCGGCGACAACAGCCATGAGAAAAGAGTTCGAAAAAGTACCGATGGACGGAATCGTCGTCATCGGCGAAGGGGAAATGGACGAGGCGCCGATGCTCTATATCGGAGAGCATCTGGGGCAAGGGGTCGCGCCAGCTGTGGATGTGGCAGTCGATCCTCTGGAAGGAACGAATATTCTCTCCAAAGGCACATGGGGAGCCATTTCGGTCATTGCCATTGCAGACCGCGGCAACCTCCTGCATGCACCGGATATGTATATGGAGAAAATAGCAGTAGGACCACAGGCTGTGGGCAAGATCGACATTCATGCGCCGATTCGCGACAACCTGAAGGCCGTGGCAAATGCGCAAGGCAAAGATATCAGCGATCTGGTGGCGATTGTCCTGGATCGGGAGCGCCATCAGCAGATCATCCATGAAATCCGCGAAGCAGGTGCGCGCATCCGCCTCATTTCCGACGGGGATGTAGCCGCTGCGATCAACACAGCTTTTCCGGATACCGGGGTCGATATCATGTTCGGTTCTGGCGGTGCGCCTGAGGGTGTATTGGCGGCTGTGGCCTTGAAGTGCCTGGGCGGAGAAATCCAGGGCAAGCTGCTGCCGCAAAACCAGGAAGAGCTGGAACGCTGTATCCAAATGGGCCTGGCCAATCCCCATCAAGTGCTGTTCATGGACGATCTGGTCAAAGGCGATGATGCCATTTTTGCGGCTACCGGCGTAACGGATGGAGAGCTTTTGAAGGGCGTGCGCTTCCGAGGCACCCGGGCGACGACTCAGTCTGTCGTCATGCGCGCGAAAACGGGAACGGTCCGCTTCGTTGAGGGGAACCACCGTCTGGAACGCAAACCGACCCTGTAAACATTTGCAGGAGGACCTATACAGGAAAGCGGGATCGACAACGACTTCGGTTCCTGCTATCTGGTTCAAGCGATACGAAAGAAGAGTATATCAAAGAGTGGTGGATGTATGTTAATTTCCGAACTAGAAGAAAAGAAACTGACCGATCTCTATAAACTGGCAAAAGAATATCACATTCCGTATTATTCCCAGTTGAAAAAGAAGGAATTGATTTTTGCCATTCTCCGCGCCAGAGCGGAGCAGGACGGTCTGATGTTCATGGAGGGCGTACTGGACATCCTGCCGGAAGGGTACGGCTTCCTGCGCCCGATCAACTATCTCCCTAGCTCCGAGGACATCTACATCTCCCAGTCGCAGATCAGACGTTTTGAACTGCGGATAGGAGACGTCGTATCCGGAAAAGCGCGGCCGCCCAAGGAGAACGAGAGGTACTTCGGACTCCTGCAAGTGGAGGCCGTGAACGGAGAAGACCCCGAAACTGCTGCAGAGCGCTTGCATTTCCCCGCTTTGACGCCGTTGTATCCTCAAAACAAGCTCGTCCTGGAAACATCCCCCGAACGTGTTTCCACCCGCCTGATGGATCTCCTCTCTCCTGTTGGATTGGGTCAGCGTGGCCTGATCGTGGCTCCGCCCAAAGCGGGGAAAACCATGCTGCTGAAAGAAATTGCCAACAGCATCACAGAGAGTCGCCCGGACATTCATTTGTTTGTGCTGCTCATCGATGAGCGGCCTGAAGAAGTGACGGATATGCAGCGTTCCGTAAAAGGAGAAGTCGTGGCTTCTACCTTTGACGAACTGCCGGAAAACCATATCAAGGTAGCGGAGCTGGTATTGGAGAGGGCCAAACGTTTGGTCGAGCACAAGAAAGACGTCGTGATCCTGCTCGACTCCATTACCCGTTTGGCGCGTGCCTACAACCTCGTCATTCCACCGAGCGGACGGACATTATCCGGGGGTATCGATCCCGCCGCTTTCCACCGTCCCAAGCGTTTCTTTGGTTCCGCGCGCAATATCGAGGAGGGCGGCAGCCTGACCATTCTCGCTACTGCGCTGATAGAGACCGGCTCGCGGATGGACGACGTCATCTACGAAGAGTTTAAAGGGACGGGCAACATGGAGCTTCACCTGGATCGGAAGCTGGCGGAGCGCCGCATTTTTCCGGCGATCGACATTCGCCGTTCGGGCACGCGGCGTGAGGAACTGCTGCTCTCGAAGGAACAGCTGGACAAGTTGTGGATGATCCGCAAGAACATGAACGAAACCAATGAATTTGTGGATTCCTTTATCAAAAAGCTGGCGGAAACCAAAACCAATGACGAATTTTTACAGACGCTGGAATCCAGGCAAGGACGCGGCAAAACAGCAAACACGACGGTGAGCTCTTCATGACTCACCGTCATTTTTTTTCGCCGATTGGCATACCGTAAGGAGTAGAATTCGAGCAAAGGGGGAGTCTTCTCGTGGATTTCGAGCAGATGCCAGAACACATAGGGAGTCTGGAGGAAGCCCAGAGGGTCGTAGTGGAGCAAGCCTTGCTGCAAGCCTTTAATCCGTATGCCAGCCTGGACCGGCCAGATGCGCCTACCAAGAGCGGTGTCATGGTATATGCCGTGAACCAGGGAGACACTCTTTCCGGCATTGCCCATCGGTACGGACTTTCGCTCAGAAAGCTGGTAGAGCTGAACAACATCAGCAATCCCCATTTCGTCGCGGTCGGGATGAAGCTGGTCATCAGCCGGGACGAAGTGAAGCATATCGTCAAGCGCGGCGAAACGCTGAACTACATAAGCAAGCGGTATGGAGTGAGCAGGGAGCTGTTGATCGACCGCAATCCGCTGCTCAAGTGGCTGTCGGACAACCTGTACGTAGGACAGGTCGTGTATGTGCCGATCGTCGCAGATCGGCCGTTGCAGGCGGAAGACCTGCAGCAGAAGAGAAGCATGGCGCAGGCAGCCAGCAGACAAGTAATCGTGCGCGTTCGTGAGCGAATGGAATGGCCTGTCAAAGGCGCGACGATCACGAGCGGGTTTGGCGTACGCTGGGGAAAGGCGCACAAAGGGGTAGATCTGTGGAATGAAAGGGAAGCCAAGGCGCCCATTTACGCAGCGAAATCAGGCGTGGTCGTCGAGGCGGGAGCCAATCGGTCGGGCTACGGGCGGATGGTCGTGCTCGATCACGGGGACGGGCTGCAGACGTTTTACGCCCATATGCGCGCCATCATCGTAGCCCCCGGGCAAACTGTGGAGGCGGGCGAGATGCTGGGATATATGGGGCATACCGGGGACTCGACGGGGTACCATCTGCATTTTGAGGTGCGGCAGAACGATGTGCCGATCAACCCGCTGCCATATCTGGGCAAGTAACCTCCCGTAATTTACATTGTTTTTTCAATGCGTTACAATGGGCAAAGCAAAGAAGCGAGGCGATTTTTCCCATGTATTTAGTGTACGCAGATGAAAATGGCAATGTGTACGACCACCCGGGTTTGTATGCGGTGGCGCGCAACGGAGATATTTTAACGGAGATTTTGGAGGAAGAGCTGATCCCCCTGCCGGAAGGAGCGACATTGGTCAGCCTGCCGGATACGGTACCGATCGGGATGAATCCGGACACGGGTGAGATGATGAAGCTGGACGGCTGCTCGGCGGTGGGAGCGCTCGTTCCGCAGGGCATCACGCGGCTCCTGCTCCCCGGGTATGTAAAGACAAACAAGGACAGCAAGCTGCCGCTGTTCGGCTATTCCGCTGTCGTCTGGAAAGACGGCGGCTTCTGGGTAGCCGGCCGTGCCAGCGACGACATTTACAAGTGGGATCCGCTCAATTTCCCGATGGACGAGCTGCGTCAGCGCGTGGAAAAGACGCTGGAGCAGTTTCCGCAAAACCGGATCCTGAGCCATCTGTCCCACTGTGCGCTGGAGTACGAATGTCTGACGGCTTCCAACAACTTTTTCCACCGCTGGGAAGGAAGCCTGCCGGTATCCTACACCTGCAATGCCGGCTGCTACGGCTGTATTTCCGAGCAGCCGGAGGACAGCGGCTTTCCGTCCCCGCAGACGCGGATGAATTTCAAGCCGACGGAGGACGAACTGGTGGAGGTCATGCTCCATCACCTGCAGTCCCCGGAGAGCATCATCAGCTTTGGCCAGGGCTGCGAGGGCGAGCCGTCCACGATGGCGTCCATCATCGTTCCGGCGATGCGCCGCGTACGGCAGCAGACGGACATGGGGTACATCAACATCAACACCAACGCGGGCCTGACCGACCATATCCAAGGAATCGTGGATGCCGGTCTCGACCTGATGCGGGTGAGCATTATCAGCGCAATCGACGAGCACTACAACGCCTACTACCGCCCGCGCCACTACACCCTGGAAAATGTGGCGCGCTCTGCCGAGTATGCGGCCTCCAAAGGAGTGTATACTTCCATCAACTACCTGTGCTTCCCTGGCGTGTTTGACCGGGAGGAAGAGATGGAAGCGATGATCAACTTCATCCGCCGCACAGGCATCAAGCTGATCCAGCTGCGCAATCTAAACATTGATCCGGAGAGCTACCTGTCGATGATTCCGCAGGCCAGGGGCGAAGTGTTCGGGATGAAGCAGGCGATCGAGATCTATCAGGAAGAGCTGCCGGACGTCGTGATCGGGTCGTTTACGCACATTCCGCCAGAGCAGCTGCAGTGCAGGAAAAACATGGCCTAGGCAGCCTGTTGCATTTGTGCGGTCGGCATGCTACTATTTTCTATGTGTTTATTTACTCTGTTTCGGCAAACGATTCAGGGCGGAAAGAGGTGCATTTGAGATGAAACAAGGCATTCATCCACAGTACAACACTGTGAAGGTTACATGTGCATGCGGGAACGAATTTGAATCCGGATCTGTGAAGCAAGCGCTGAGAGTGGAGATCTGTTCCAACTGCCATCCTTTCTTCACCGGCAAACAAAAGTTCGTTGACGCTGGCGGCCGTGTAGACCGTTTCAAACGCAAATACAATCTTTCCTAATCGGAAAGGATTGGAGCAACCAGGTAGAGCGATCTGCCTGGTTTTGTTTTTTCGGAAAAAACCCTTTCCGCGCCGGTGGAAGTACCACTACAATAGAAGCGATACACCGTGGAAATGCAGCTGGAATTCGCTCTGCATGATAACTCGACAAAGGGAGATAGGAACGTGGCACAACTTTACTTTCGCTATGGGGCAATGAACGCTTCCAAATCGATTCAGCTTTTGACAGTCGCTCACAACTACGAGCAATCGGGGAAAAAAGTAATGGTGTTTACATCGGCAGTCGATGACCGCTTCGGAGTGGGAAAAGTGGCGTCGCGCGTAGGGATCAGCCGGGAAGCCATTTCGATCTCCGAAGATACCAGCCTCTATGAAATCGTGGCAGCGGAAGAAATGAAGCCGCATTGCGTATTGGTGGATGAAGCGCAGTTTATCGGCAAGCACCATGTCGAACAGCTGGTAGCCATTGTGGACGAGCTGGACATCCCCGTGATTGTCTACGGACTGCTGAAAAACTTTAAAAACGAGCTGTTCCCGGGCAGTGCCGCGCTGCTGTGTGAAGCGGATAAAATAGAAGAAATCAAAACCGTCTGCGTCTACTGCAATAAAAAGGCAACACATATCCTCAAGTTTAAAAATGGCAAGCCGGTCTACAGTGGAGAGACGATTGAAATTGCGGGAAACGACACGTACAGCAGCGTCTGTCGCCACCACTACTACCATCCGCCGACAGACAAACAGCAGCTGGAAGACTGAACGGGTTTCGTCGGGGAGGACATATTGTCCCGCCTGCGCGCCACCCCTGTCCCGTCTGTGCATGAGCATCCGATGTGATGCGCAGACTAAGGCAAAACAGGAGGTGGCTTTTTCATGCGACGCTTGCCCATTTGGAAAAGCTCGTTGGCGGTGCTTTGTGTGGCTGCTCTTGCTTCCGTACTGACTGCCGGATGCAACCGAACCTTGACCCAGGAGAGGAGCTACGGCACGCAAAATCTGGATGGCCAGCGCAATAACGCGATAAAAGGGGAGCGCAGCGGCGATGTGATTCATCGGCCGGCGGTTCCTACGGAAGATCGGGATGGGCTGATGGGACGCAACCAGAATCCGAACCTGATTATCGGACATGATCAGACACGCGGGTACCAGGTCGATCTGAACAATATGGAAATGATGGCCAAGTCCGTACCGGGAGTGGAAAATGCGCGAATCACACTGAACGGCGGAAACGCATATGTTACTCTTGATCTGGTGCACAACGTCACCGCGAACCAAGCCCGTGACATCGAGCGACGGGTGATTGCGGCACTGAAGCAGAAAATACCGCGTTACGACTTCCATGTCACCTCAAATGAAGGTTTTCATCGCTGACGGTCAAAAAGGCGAGGGCTCGGCATTGCCGGGCCTGTTTTTATACTTCTTGGAATTCCCGTTCCCAGTAAAATAATGCGCTTTGACTTATTTCGGGTTTCCTCCTATAATTTATCTGTTATGATTGAATATATTTTTGTATTCTTTACGATTGGGGTGAAGTATCGTGTTTACACGCTTATCCGCAGTTGAAGAGCGTTTTGAAGAAGTCACCAACCTCCTATGTGACCCCGATGTCATTAGCGATACAAAACGCTTGCGTGAACTGTCCAAGGAACAGTCTTCTCTGGAAGAAACCGTGATGACCTACCGTGTATATAAATCCGTTGTATCCCAGATGGATGATGCCAAAGTCATGCTGGAGGAAAAACTGGACGATGAAATGCGTGAGATGGTCAAGCTGGAAATCAGCGAGCTGGCTTTGCGCAAGGGGAAGCTGGAAGATCGCCTGAAAATCCTGCTGCTGCCGAAGGATCCGAACGATGAGAAGAACGTCATCGTGGAAGTTCGCGGAGCCGCAGGCGGCGACGAGGCGGCCTTGTTCGCAGCGGTGCTGTTCCGCATGTACACGCGTTTCGCCGAGCGCCATGGCTTCAAGGTAGAAGTGCTGGAAGCGAGCCCTACCGACATCGGCGGGTACAAGGAGATCGTCTTCTCGCTCGGCGGTCGCGGCGCTTACAGCAAAATGAAGTTCGAGAGCGGCGCGCATCGCGTGCAGCGCATCCCGGCGACAGAGTCCGGCGGGCGCATCCACACTTCCACAGCGACGGTGCTGGTGCTGCCGGAAGCCGAAGAGGTAGAAGTAGAAATAAACGACAAGGACATTCGCATCGACACCTTCTGTTCCAGCGGTGCGGGTGGACAAAGCGTCAACACGACCAAATCGGCGGTGCGTGTGATGCACATCCCGACAGGCATCATGGTATCCTGTCAGGACGAAAAATCCCAGCACTCCAACAAGGATAAAGCACTGCGCGTACTGCGCGCCCGTCTGTACGACTACTACATGCAGCAGCAAAACGCCGAAGCCGATGCCAACCGCAGGAGCCTGGTCGGAACCGGTGACCGCAGCGAGCGCATCCGTACGTACAACTATCCACAAAGCCGCGTGACCGACCATCGCATCGGGCTGACGCTGCACCGTCTGGAATCCGTTCTCGAAGGCGAGCTGGACGAAGTGATCGACAACCTGATCCTGCACGAACAGACGGAGCTGTTGAAAAGCCATGCCCACACAGCTTGATTGGTCTGATGTCACGACGATCCGGGAAGCCCTGACACGGGCTTCTTCCTTTTTGCGCGAGAGGGGAGCCAAAGATCCGGTGTTTGAGGCGGAGCTGCTGCTGCGGCACTGTCTGGGCTGGGATCGGACGCGCTTTTTGATCTCCACGATGGACTCCGTTCCGCCGGGGATCGTGGGGCGGCTGGATGAGCTGCTCCAGCGGCGTGCCCGGCATGAACCGCTGCAGTACATGTTTGGCTCCCAGGAGTTTTACGGAAGACCCTTCAACGTGCGGCCCGGCGTGCTGATCCCGAGGCCCGAGACCGAAATTTTGGTGGAGCAGGTGCTGCTGCATGCGAGGCAGCTGTGGCCGGATGCGGATGAGCTGGATGTGGCAGACATCGGCACGGGAAGCGGGGCCATCTGCATTACCTTGGCCTGTGAACGTCCGGGCTGGAACGTAACGACGGTTGACCTGTCGCCGGATGCCACAGCCGTCGCTGCGGAAAACGCGGAGCGGCTGGGCGCGCGGATTCGCTTTTTGCAGGGCGATTTGGTGCGGCCGCTGCTCGCGGCGGGCGAGCAGGTAGACATTCTCGTCTCCAATCCTCCCTATATCCCGAGTGCGGATGTAGAGGAGCTGGAGGCCGAAGTGCTTGCGCACGAACCGCGGCTGGCGTTGGACGGCGGAGCGGACGGCCTGGACTGCTATCGCCGTTTGTGCGAGGCGCTGCCGGCCGCATTGAAAGCGAAGGCCTTGGTCGCCTATGAGGTAGGCATTCATCAGGCCCGCGATGTCGTCGAATTGCTGAAAGCCACCGGCGTGATTGAGGAAGTGCAGATCGTTCCTGATTTGGCGGGAATCGAACGGGTCGTTGTCGGCATCAGGCGATAGCGTCCGTTCGCCTCGTCTTTTCTTCGCCTTTTTTGTGCAAACATTTGAAATTCGCGCTTCTATTCATAACCTTGCGTTTAATCTCGTCGCCTTCTGCCCATACTGATGCCAGAGAGAAAAAAGAAATGACAAGCACGGTACAGAGGGAGACGATTGATATGAAACGGATGTTATGGATGGCGTTTTGCGTATTGATGTTAATGATGAGCTGGGAGGGACAGCTTACGTCGGCCAATGTAGTGGACAATGGGCCGATCCCTCAGGAGTCGATTCGCCTGCGTATCATCGCAAACAGCGACTCGTTTCAGGATCAATGGCTGAAGCGGGAAGTGCGGGACGCGCTCATTGCCCAGATGGACACGTGGGTGAAGGACGGCGGGACGTTCCGGGACGCGGAGAAGCTCGTGTCGGACAATCTGCCCGTCATGCAGCAGGTAGTGGACAAAACGATACGCGACCGCGGATTTTCCTACAAGGCTGTCGTCGATTTCGGCCAGGTGCCGTTCCCGACCAAGCTGTACGGCGCCTACGTCTATCCGGCAGGCGACTACACGGCCTTGCGCGTGCAGATCGGCGAGGCAAAAGGGCAAAACTGGTGGTGCGTGCTATTCCCTCCTCTCTGCTTCATCGATATGTCCAATGGGGATGGAGTCCAGGCGGCGGCTGTGGAGCAAAAACCGGCGCAGCCTGTTCCATCCGGCGAGCAGGAGCAGGGCGACTGGGAGGAATGGCGGCAGCTGCGTCTGGAGGAAATGCGCATCGGGGATGGAGCTGGGAACACGGCAGAAAAGCGCGTGATTGCGGCAGACACTGAGCAGACCGAAGATGCGGAAGCAGTCCAGGAAGAGTCCCCGGCAGTCGCTGCGCCGGCACCCGAAGTAGAAGTCCGCTTCTTCCTGTGGGAGAAGCTGGAGAAGCTGTTCTCCTGAGCAGAGAAACGACACCCGGTCGAGGCTAGGTGTCGTTTCGCGTTAGAGAAAAGCTTCGTGCAAGCGAAACCCGGCTGCTCGAATCTCGTCAGAAGAGCAATGCCCTCACTTCCGGCTTGAGCAGGTTGAGGAAGCTGCGGGCCGGAATCGTGAAGGCAGGCATGGGGGCGCATCGGATAGCCGTATTTTTGGGCGGCAAGCGCATCTTCCTGGCTCAAGGCTTGGCCTCGAACGCTTTGTCCGTCAAGCCGCTGATGACCGGGATCGTGATGCTCGCTTCATACTCGGCTGTCTTTTTGCTGAATGACTTTGGAAGTGACGGCGATTCCTTGCTGCTGCGGATTTTTGGCAGGAACCGCAGGAGCGGCGGATTTTGCCAGCGCTGCCGGTTGGGTAACAACGACTTTTTCCACGGTAGCGGGAAAAGTTATTCACAAGTTACCCACAGGTTGTTGAAAACTTTAAACGGCACATCTATACTAAAGTCACTCGATAGTACGAAACGTGCCAGGGAAAGGATATTTTTGATTATGGAACAGAAGGCAGTCACGAAAGTTTGGTCTGTGGATAACGATGTGGAAAATGCTGTGGAAAAATGGCGGAGTTGTACACAGATTGTGGATGCAGCCCGTCTGCTGCGCGATGGCGAGGTTGTCGCGTTTCCCACCGAGACCGTCTACGGACTGGGAGCGAATGCATTGTCCAACGCCGCGGTGGAGAAAATATTTGCAGCAAAGGGAAGGCCCAGCGACAATCCCTTGATCGTGCACATCGCAAAAAGAGAGCAGCTGTCCACGGTGGCTGCGGAAGTCCCCGCCAAGGCGGAGCGTTTGATGGAGACCTTCTGGCCGGGACCGCTGACCATTATCCTGCCCAGGACGGACAGGGTCGCCTCGCTCGTGACGGCCGGTTTGGACTCGGTCGGGGTGCGCATGCCGGACCATGCCATCGCCCAGGCCCTGATCGCGGAAGCAGGCGTCCCGATCGCAGCGCCGAGTGCGAATCGGTCGGGGCGTCCGAGTCCGACGACAGCGGCGCATGTGCTCGCGGATCTGGAGGGGCGCGTGGCAGGAGTCGTAGACGGAGGAGCGACAGGCGTCGGTCTCGAATCGACGGTCATCGACGTGACCGTGGAGCCTCCCGTGATTCTCCGTCCCGGAGGCATTACGCGCGAACAGCTGGAGGAAGTGATCGGCCCCGTAGCGCTGGACCCGTCCTTTGCGGCAGGAGCGACGGAAACTCCGCGCGCGCCAGGCATGAAATACACGCACTACGCTCCGGAGGGAGAAATGTGGCTGGTCGCCGGGGAAGCGGGACGTGTGCGCGAGAAAATGGCAGCCATGCTGCGGGAAGCAAAGCAGCGCGGACGCAAAACAGGTGTGCTGGCAACGGACGAAACCTGCGACTATTGGCGGGGCCGGCCGGATGCAGATATCGTGCTCTCGGTCGGGTCGCGTGCCGATTTGGGGGAAGTCGCCCGTCAGCTGTACGCGGTGCTGAGGGATTTTGACGCGCACCGTGCCCAATTTATCGTGGCAGAGACTTTTTCGCGGGACGGCCTGGGCATGGCCGTGATGAACCGGCTGGAAAAAGCGGCTGGCGGGCGCATCCAGCAGGCCTAAAATGACTTGTCTAAACTCCTTCTTGTCCGCATAGGTTGAAGAGACGAGGAGGGGGAGGCCAGTTGGATCAAGTCATGTTTCAGTGGGGGCAGTTTCTGACCTTGCTCATGATCGCCTTTGCTCTGAGTATGGATGCCTTTTCGCTCGGAATCGGCGTAGGCATGGTAGGCATTCGATTGCGGGAAATTCTCAAAGTGAGCATCACCATCGGGCTGTTTCATATAGGAATGCCGATTGTCGGGCTGGCAGTCGGAGCGTATTTGTCTGATCTGGTCGGAGACATCGCCGTTTTTATCGGAGGCGGGGTCCTCATGGCCATCGGCTTGCATATGCTGTGGAATGGATTCGCGAACGGCGATCAAAAAAGTGTGCTGAGGACAAAAGGACTCGGACTGATTCTTTTTGCGTTCAGTGTCAGCCTCGATGCCCTGACCGTCGGTTTTTCGTTCGGGCTGATCGAGGTCAACAGGCTGCTGGCTGTCACGCTCTTTGGCATCATGGGAGGAGCCATGTCCTACTGCGGATTGCTTCTCGGACGCAGCGTGGGAGGATGGCTGGGGGATTACAGCGAATTAGTAGGTGGACTTATTTTGTTCTGTTTTGGGTTAAAATTTATGTTATAGCATGATGGCGCAGGCAGAAAGGAGGGAAAAACGTGAAAAGGATATTGTTTGTCTGCACAGGCAACACCTGCCGCAGCCCCATGGCAGAAGCCATATTTCGGGCCAAGACGGCAGACCAGGATTATGAGGTCCGGTCGGCAGGAGTGGGAGCGTTTGACGGACAGCCGGCTTCGCGGCATGCCATCGAGGTGATGGCTGAGCGCGGGATCGAGCATGTGCACCAGTCCAGTCGGCTGGATGACGGACTCATCGATTGGTCGGATCTGATCCTGACCATGACCGCGAGCCATAAACAGGCCATCCTGTCGAATTTTTTAACGGCGACGAACAAGGTCCATACCTTGCGGGAATTCGTGGGAGTGGAAGGCTACGGCGATATTGCCGATCCGTTCGGAGGGACAATGGAGGACTATCGCCGATGCGCCGAAGAAATCGAAGAGTCGCTGGACAGGCTATCGCTTCAATTGCTTCAGGCGCGTTTTCGTGAATCACGTTGAGAATGAGGTGCTGGCTCCATGCCAGCGCCTTGTTTCGCGTTAGAGTACGAACATTTTTTCGATTATTTGAGTGAAATGTTCCCTTTTTACTTGCGGGATTATGATGTATAATGAGGGGAACCATGTACAAGTGAGGGATGACAGGATGAAAGTGGCGATTGCTGCTGATCACGGAGGATACAAGCTCAAAGAGGAGATCAAGAAGCTGTTGGCCTCCCTGAACATCGAGACGGAAGACTTTGGCTGCGCTTGCGAAGAATCGGTCGATTATCCGGACTATGCGCTGCCTGTAGCGGAAAAGGTGGCGGCCGGGGAGTTCGACCGTGGCATCCTGGTATGCGGAACCGGCATCGGCATGTCCATTGCGGCCAACAAAGTACCGGGTATCCGCTGTGCGCTGGTGCATGACACCTTTTCCGCACGGGCTACTCGCGAGCACAACAACACGAACGTACTGGCGATGGGCGAGCGCGTCATCGGCCCCGGACTGGCACTGGATATCGTGAAAATCTGGCTGGACACAGAATTTCAGGGCGGACGCCACGAGCGCCGGGTGGAAAAAATCGCTCAGATCGAAGCGAAACACGCGGGAGTGAAATAAGTGGATCTGCTCACCATTGAAAAACAGGCTAGTGAGGTTGTCGAAGAAGTGGTCCGCTTGTCCGAGCTCAAGCCTGGGCAGCTGCTCGTCATCGGCTGCAGCACCAGTGAAGTGCTGGGCAAGCACATCGGCAAGGCAGGCAGCAAGGAAGTGGCGGCTGCGCTGTATCGCGGCATCCGCAGCGTGCAGGATTCGCACGGGTTTGCAGTGGCTTTTCAATGTTGTGAACATTTGAACAGGGCGTTGGTCGTGGAGCGCGACGTGATGGAGCGAAACCGCTGGGAGGAAGTATCGGTCGTCCCGGTGCCCACAGCAGGCGGTTCCATGGCGGCCCACGCATACACCCAGCTGCGGGATGCAGTGGTGGTGGAGCACATTTGCGCCCATGCCGGCATTGACATCGGCGATACGTTGATTGGCATGCATTTGCGACATGTAGCCGTGCCTGTTCGTCCGTCCCATCGCACCATCGGAGAAGCGCATGTCACAGCAGCGCGGACGCGTCCGAAGCTGATCGGCGGCGCCCGGGCCGTGTACGAATGGACAGCAGCGAATGAGAGCTGTACCTAAAAAGAACGTGAGACAAGCTCATGTTCAAGAAGGAGAGAATGGAACATGCTAGATTTTTTGCGAAAACAAGACCCTCAAGTATTGGAAGCCATCCAGCTGGAACTGGGAAGACAACGCGACAAGATTGAGCTGATCGCATCCGAGAACTTCGTGAGCCGTGCCGTGATGGAAGCGATGGGAACCGTCCTGACCAACAAATACGCAGAAGGCTACCCGGGACGCCGTTACTACGGCGGCTGCGAATACGTGGACATCGCGGAAAACATCGCGCGCGATCGCGTGAAAGAGCTGTTCGGCGCAGAGCACGCCAACGTGCAGCCGCACTCCGGCGCACAAGCCAACATGGCTGTATACTTCACCATCCTGAAGCCAGGTGATACGGTACTCGGCATGAACCTGTCCCACGGCGGCCACTTGACGCACGGAAGCCCGGTGAACTTCTCCGGTGCTTTGTACAACTTCGTCGAGTACGGTGTGGATCAGGATTCCCATCGCATCAATTACGAAGACGTTCGCGCCAAAGCACTGGAGCACAAGCCGAAATTGATCGTGGCTGGCGCCAGCGCGTATCCGCGTGTCATCGACTTCGCGAAATTCCGCGAGATTGCGGATGAAGTCGGGGCATACTTCATGGTGGATATGGCGCATATCGCCGGTCTGGTAGCGGCTGGCCTGCATCCAAACCCGGTTCCGCACGCGCATTTCGTCACTACCACCACGCACAAAACGCTGCGCGGCCCACGCGGCGGTCTGATCCTGTGCAAGGAAGAATTTGCCAAAGGGATCGACAAATCCGTGTTCCCTGGCATACAAGGCGGACCGTTGATGCACGTCATCGCAGCGAAAGCCGTTGCCTTTGGCGAAGCCCTGCAGCCTGACTTCAAGGAGTACGCTTCTCGCATCGTGAGCAATGCACAGGCGTTTGCCGATGCTCTGAAAGCGGAAGGTCTGACCCTCGTCTCCGACGGCACCGATAACCACCTGGTGCTGGTAGATGTGAGCAAAATCGGTTTGACCGGTAAAGTGGCCGAGCATCTGCTGGACGAAGTCAACATCACAACCAACAAAAACACCATTCCGTACGATGCCGAAAGCCCGTTCGTGACCAGCGGCGTTCGCATGGGGACTCCTGCAGTCACCAGCCGCGGCTTTGACGAAGCGGCTATGAAAGAAGTGGCGGCGATCATCGCGCTCACGTTGAAAAATCCGGAGGACGCTGCGAAGCACGAGGAAGCTCGCCAGCGCGTAGCGGCTCTGTGCCAACGCTTTCCGATGTACGCAGGATTGGATATCTAAAGTTCGAGATGAAAACAGACTCGATGGGCTTTTTTCCGTCGGGTCTGTTTTTTGGCAAATTGACGGCAGGGCGCTCCTTCGCTATGATGAGAAGGATGTATTGATAGGGGAAACGGAGGAACGTTTATGAGCCGTGTGTACGTATTTGACCATCCGCTGATTCAGCATAAAGTGACCTATATCCGCGACAAAAATACGGGGACCAAGGAATTCCGCGAATTGGTGGACGAAGTCGCCATGTTGATGGGGTATGAAATCACCCGTAACATGCCGTTGGAGGAGACGACCATCGAGACCCCGGTAGCGACCTGCAAGTCCAGCGTAATCGCAGGGAAAAAGGTAGGGCTGGTTCCGATCCTGCGCGCAGGTCTCGGGATGGTGGACGGACTTTTGAAGCTGATTCCTGCGGCAAAGGTAGGCCACGTAGGCCTGTATCGCGATCCGGAGACCTTGCAGCCGATCGAGTACTACATCAAGCTGCCGTCTGATGTCGCCGAGCGCGAACTGATCGTGATCGATCCGATGCTGGCTACCGGCGGGTCCGCCGTAGCGGCGATTACCGCGCTGAAAAACCACGGGGCGAAAAACTTGAAGCTGATGTGTCTGATCGCAGCTCCGGAAGGAATCAAAATGGTGCAGGACGAGCATCCGGATGTTGATATTTTCGTAGCTGCCATCGATGAGTATTTGAACGATCATGGATATATCGTGCCAGGATTGGGAGATGCGGGAGACCGTTTGTTCGGCACGAAGTAGCGGGAGAGGGAAACCGATGAAAACTTGTAAAGCAATGACGGTATTCGGCACGCGTCCGGAAGCGATCAAGATGGCGCCGCTTGTGCATGAATTGAGCAAGCACGAGGGGCTGATCGAATCGGTCGTTTGCGTGACAGCCCAGCATCGGCAAATGCTGGATCAAGTGCTGGAGATTTTTCATATTAAACCAGACATCGACTTGAACATTATGAAAGACCGTCAGACTTTGGTGGGCGTCACGACACGCGCTCTGGAAAGCCTGGATGCGGCGATCAAGGAAGTCAAGCCGGATATCGTGCTGGTGCATGGGGATACCACTACGACATTTGTGGCGAGTCTGGCAGCGTTCTACAACCAGGTCGCGATCGGTCACGTGGAAGCGGGCCTGCGAACGTGGGACAAGTATTCGCCGTTCCCGGAAGAGATGAATCGCCAGCTGACCGGCGTCATGGCGGATCTGCACTTCTCGCCGACAGAGGGCTCGGCTGACAATCTGCGTCGGGAAAACAAACCGGAGGAGAGCATCTACATCACCGGCAACACGGCGATCGATGCCTTGAAGACGACGGTGCGGGACGATTACAGCCATCCGGTGCTCGACCTGGTTGCCGACCACAAAATGGTGCTAATGACGGCGCACCGCCGCGAGAACCTGGGCGAACCGATGCGCCGGATTTTCCGGGCGGTCAGAAGAATCGTCGACGAGCATCCCCAGATCGCGGTCGTCTATCCGGTGCATCTCAATCCGGCCGTGCAGGAAGTGGCGCACGAGCTTCTCGGAAGACATGAGCGCATTCACCTGATCGAGCCGCTCGATGCCTTTGATTTCCACAACTTTGCCCGTCGCGCCCACCTGATCCTGACCGATTCCGGCGGGGTGCAGGAGGAAGCGCCTTCCCTGGGGGTTCCGGTGCTGGTCCTGCGGGATACGACCGAACGTCCGGAAGGGATCGCCGCCGGCACATTGAAGCTGGCGGGTACAGACGAGGAGCAGGTGTACGCGCTGGCAAAAGAGCTTTTGACCGACGTGAAAGCATACGAGGCCATGGCCCATGCCGCCAATCCTTACGGGGACGGGGAGGCCTCCCGACGGATCGTGGAAGCCATCCTGCATCATTTCGGGCTGCGCTCCGAGCGGCCGGAGCCGTTTCGCTCCGGTCATTGATCGTCCCGTTTTCTTATAGCTGCTTCATCAAGGTCCCGTCCGGTGCTGCTTGTCAGAGCCGGACGGGTTTTCTTTCCTATCGCTTTGTCTGGCTATTTGGTATATTTTTCTAATAGAGAATCTAGCGAAAAAGCGAAACGATCAACCACCTCGCTGCGTCTACATTTTAGTTGGACACGTACATACAGGAAAAGACAGAGATTGGAAAACGGAGAGGAGTTACCAACATGAGAGCGCGGAAGACAGTGACGCTGCTCACGGCTGCAACAGTGGCCTGGGGAGCTTTTGTTCCGTTTGTGCCCCTTGCGACCCATGTCGCGCAGGCGAGAGCGGAAACGAGTTCATTGCAGATGATGTGGCAGACCCCGATTGGAGAGGGCGCCATTTCGCAAAAATACACGAAATCTTTTGCCGATCAGTTGATCACGGTCATGGCGACCAAAGTCGACCTGAACAACCCGTACGTAGAGGTCAAACCGGTCTACGGCACCAGTGGAAAGCTGACCGAACGGCAGACGATCACGCAGATGGCGCGGGAAACAGGGGCGATCGCGGCTGTGAACGCCGACTTCTTCAACATGTCCAAGCGGGGAGCCCCGTTCGGGATCGTGATGAAAGACAAGGAGCTGGTCTCCTCGATGGGGCTCATTTCCTACTGGTACAGCCTCGGCTTGACAGGCGACAAGACCGCTATCATCGAGCGTTTCGGATTTGGCGGGAAGGTGACGGCGCCGAACGGGGCGGCCTACTCCATCCAGGGTGTCAACAAGGAAGAGTACAACCCTAGTGACGGCCGCAAAAGCCACCAAAATCAGCTGAACCTGTACACGCCTTCTTTTGGCAAGACAAGCCTGGGAGCCATTCCCGGCTACAAGGATGTCGTCGAAATCCTGTTCGTCGACAATGTAGCCAAAGAAGTGCGCGTCAATCAACCGGGCGTATACATACCTTACAACGGCTACGTTCTCTGGGGACACGGAGCGGCAGCCGCCTTCCTGAAGCAAAGCTTCCCCGTCGGCACGGTTGCGCAGGTCGAATACCAGACCACGCCGCAAACCCTCGATTTGCTGCAGGCAGTGGGCGGCAACGTCCTGCTGGTCAACCAGGGCAAGGCGCTGACCTCGTTTCAGGTAGACAAATCCATTACGTCCATCAACTCGCGGACGGCCATAGGGATCTCCCAGGACGGCAAAACCTTGTACATGGTTACGATTGACGCCAGCAAAGGGGTTTACCTCGATGAGCTGGCCAAAATCATGGTGGAACTGGGCTCCTATCGTGCCGTAAACTTTGACGGCGGAGGCTCCACGACGCTGGCGGCGCGCATGCTGGGCGAGACCCAGGCGAATCTGTCCAACGTGCCGAGCGGCGGCGCCGAGCGCAAAGTGCCTACAGGGCTGGCGGTGTACAATACAGCGCCTCCGGGAGACCTGCGTGGCTTCGCCATCGATGTGCCGACGGACGCGCTCATCGGACAGACCGTCGCGCTGACGGCATCCAAAGGCTACGACACGCACTATTTGCCCTATGCGATCAATTCGCCCAACGTCTCCTGGGATGTCAGCGGCACGGACGCCGGTACGATCGACGGGACGCACTTTACGCCTTTGCGCTCGGGACAGATCACGCTGCAGGGACACTTGGGCAATGTGACGCAGAGCAAGGAAATCCACGTCGTCTCCGGCAGCGAAGTGCAGCAGATCGTCGTTTCGCCGAGTCCGATCACGATCGCGCCTGGCCAGACCATCACGCTGGACGTCAAGATCAAGACGAAAAAGGGAGTGCTGGTTCAGGCCGCGCCGCTCAGCGTGCAGACCAGCGTCGACTCCCCGCTCGCAGCCGTGAACGACAAGCTGCAGCTGACGGCAGGCGATCAGACCGGAAACGGCAGTGTGACGGTCACGTACGATGGCGTCTCGACTACGATTCCGTTTGCCATCGGACAATTCGAGCAGCCTTGGCTGACCTTTGATAACCAGGCAGGCATGTACCACGCTGCCAATCCGACGAGCATCAGCTCCGCCGGTTCTTTCGCAGCCGTCAGCGAGCCCGTGTTCCGGACGAAAAAGGCGGCAAAGCTCGTCTACAACTTCTCCGGCGCTCCAGCCAGCGGCCTGCGAATCGCCTACGGGGTGCTCGGAGCCAAGCCGGTCGCGATTCCGGACAAGCCGCTTGGATTGGGTCTGTGGGTCAACGGCGACAATAGCAGACATTGGCTGCGCGCCGAAGTCATCGATGCGAACGGCAAAACCGTGTACGTCGATCTGGCAAAAGAAATCGACTGGACGGGCTGGAAGCAGGTCAAGGGCTACTTCCCGAGCAACGCCGCTTATCCGTTGCAGCTGCAGAGCATTTACGTCGTCGATCAGCCGAACGACGGCATCACCCACGACAAAGGCACGCTCTACTTTGATGAGATGTCTCTTTTGCAGGCGAACCAGACAGGCCAGCCGAGCGACACGATCGTCGTGCCGGAAATCCCGGGCAGCCTGTCGCTGGGCTCGGAGCTCGACATGCACTACTCGTTTGCGAATACCGCGTCCTTCCTGGAGACGGCCAAGGTGGACATCGATCCGATCGTCGACCAGCCGCTCCCGGGCTATGTGCCGGCCGACTATTTCTTCACGATCCAGCCTGGCGTGCAGAAGGCGGGGGCGGAGGATCTCATTTCGACCTCTCCGATCCGCTTGACGCTGGTGCCGAAAAACTGGATTGCCGGAAAAGGAATCGGGCTGTTGTACGTGAACGAGACGAACGACACGCTCGATCCGCTGCTCGGGACGAGAAATGCCCAAGGCCAGTGGGTGTACGAAGTCAACTCCTACGGCAAGTATGTCCCGTACTATCTGGACAACCCGGGCCCGGCGTTTACCGACATGGCCAACCACCCGGCCAAAGAGGAAATTACGTACATGGCGGATCAAGGCTATGTGAAAGGATTGACGGATACGACGTTCGGCCCTGAGGTGTCGCTGACCCGGGCGCAGTTCGTCACGCTGCTCGCCCGCACGTTCGATTGGCAGCTCCCGTCCGCGCCGAAGCTCGGCTTCAAGGACAAGGTGCCTGCCTACGCGCAGGGAGCTGTGCAAGCCGCCGTCTCCAAGGGACTGGTCAAAGGCTACGGGGACAACACGTTCCGTCCCGACCAGCCTGTGACCCGCGCCGAAGCGGCTGTGATTCTCGACCGCCTCGTCAATAAAAAAGGCGCGTCCAAAACGGTCGCGGACAAAGGGACATGGCCAGCCTGGGCGTCCTCGTCGATCACCAACATGGTCGGTCTCGGGCTGATGGATCCGGTCGGCGGCAAGTTCCAGCCGAGCAAGGCGACGACCCGCGCCGTGTGCGTCGTGGCGCTGTACCGCATTTTGCAGCAGCCGAAATAAGCGAAGACAGCTGCGAACAGGACCTCGTTTCTCCGAATGGAGAGGCGGGGTTCTGTACTTTGAAAAAAGCCATTGCGAAAATGAGTTAACCAATTTAATAAAATAGTTAACAAATTAATGGTAACCAAGCATTATATTTGGTTGTCATATACACCGGAAGAATTGGCTGCAGCTGAACCAGGCGATCATCGAGCAGCTGGAACAGGACATGTACGATTCAGAACGAGGCATACCAGTCACCTGCGATTTTTTGTATTTTGAAGCAAGGAAAAGCAGGATTTTACCAAAAAACATGGAATCATAGGAAGGTTGGAAGGTTGACTAACTTGAATCCAGGGAGTGTTTCGATATGGGGCAAAAGGAAATCGTTATCGCTAGTGCCGTTCGTACTGCCATCGGAAGCTTTCAAGGCTCGCTGTCTGGTGTAAGCGCTACAAAATTGGGCGGCATCGTGCTGGAAGCAGCACTGGAGCGCGCAGGCGTAGCCAAGGAAGCGGTGGACGAAGTGATCATGGGGAACGTGCTGCAGGCAGGTCTGGGGCAAAACCCGGCGCGCCAGGCCTCGATCCAGGCTGGCTTGGCCTATGAAGTGCCTGCGCTGACCATCAACAAAGTGTGCGGCTCTGGTCTGAAAGCTGTCCATTTGGCTGTTCAGGCCATTCTGAGCGGTGATTCAGACGTGGTGCTCGCAGGAGGCATGGAGAACATGAGCCAGGCGCCATACCTGCTGGAAGGCGCGCGCAGCGGCTACCGCATGGGCGACCAAAAAGTGGTGGATTCCATGATCCGCGACGGCCTGTGGTGTGCATTCAACGACTACCATATGGGAGTCACCGCCGAAAATCTGTGCAGCAAGTACGAAATCGGCCGCGAAGAACAGGATGAATTCGCCGCTTGGAGCCAGCAGAAGGCGCAAACAGCAATCGAATCGGGTCGTTTCCAGGATGAGATCGTACCCGTTGCCATCCCCCAAAGAAAAGGCGATCCGGTGTTGTTCGCAGTGGATGAGTTTCCGCGTGCGGGCGTGACGGCAGAAGCGCTGGGCAAATTAAAGCCTGCATTCAAAAAAGACGGATCGGTGACGGCCGGAAATGCCTCCGGAATCAACGACGGCGCAGCAGCGCTGCTGGTCATGTCCAAGGAAAAAGCGGATGAGCTGGGTGTCAAACCGTTGGCCCGCATCATCGCCAATGCGAGCGCAGGCGTCGATCCGAGCATCATGGGCTACGGTCCGGTGCCGGCGACAAAGCGCGTCCTGGAGAAGGCCGGCTTGTCCATTGCCGACATCGACCTGATCGAGGCCAATGAAGCGTTCGCCGTCCAATCCTTGTCCGTATCCAAGGAGCTCGGCTTTGCTTCCGAGAAGGTGAATGTGAACGGCGGAGCTATCGCCCTGGGCCATCCGATCGGCGCCAGCGGAGCGCGAATTTTGGTGACGCTCATTCATGAATTACAAAAGCGCAACGGGGTAAAATATGGGTTAGCGACTCTTTGCATTGGCGGCGGACAGGGCGTAGCGACCGTCATTGAAAAACAGTAGGAGTTGCAGTAATTGTGAACGCTTTGTGTACAGACGGAGCCTGACGTTGACAAAGGGAATAATTCTTCGTTAATATGAATGAGGGCAACGGTGCACTTGACACCAGCCCTCTCCTTATGTTTGAAAGGAGAATGTCCTGTGTCGAAATTGGATAATCCTTGGCGAGCCATCACACTGGTCACTTTGATTGGTGTCGACATGGCCATTTGTGTGATTGCAGGGGTGCTTCTGGGCAAGTATCTGGATGGCCTTTTCGATTCCAATCCGCTGTTCTTGATGATTGGACTGGTCGCAGGATTAGGTATAGGCGTTTACAGCGTCTACCGCATCATTCGCGGGTACCTCTAGGGAGATGGGACATGCAAACGTTTTCTCTGGCTATGCGAGCCACTTTTCGCTATGCCTTTTTCAGTATGTCGATAGCCGCGATACTCTGGGCGCTGTTGCCTGCGTATCGTTTGTTTTTGCAAAGCCTCCTGCTTGGGATGGCTTGCAGTCTGATTAATGGGACTGTCCTCTTCAGCAAAACCTGGCGTATCGGTCAGATGGCTGTCGATCCAAGTGTACGGCCTAGTGGGACTGGCATGCTGCAACGCCTCATCGTCGCGGGGTTTGCTGTCTTCCTGACGATGCGTTTCCCCCACTTGTTTGGACTTGCTGGCGTATTGATAGGATTGTTCCTCTTTCAGGCTCTCAGTTTCCTTTTTGTTTATCGCTCCTTCAAATAGATAACAGGATATTCTTCTTTACATGTACGATGAAGCATACTCGCGCGGAAGAAAGGGGTGAAATACATGCATTATTCTCTGCGATTTGAATGGTTGGGCATGGTATTCGACATCTCCACTATTCTCATGATTCTGGTAACCTCTCTGGCGGTGCTCTTCATGTGTCTCGGCCTGACACGCAGCCTGACCTCCGCTACTCCCGGCGGCGCGCAAAACGTGATGGAATGGATTGTGGACTTTGTCACCGGTATTACCAAGAGCTACATTACACCGAAGAAGGCTGCGGGTTTTGTGACTTTGGCGCTCACGCTGCTCCTCTACATCTTCCTGGGGAACCAGCTGGGACTTCTATTCAACGTGAACACGGCTCACCACAATGGTCAAGGCCATGAGGTCAGCCAACAGGTCAAAGACATGCTGACGATTTCCACCAATGATGAAATGAAACAGCAAAAGGTGGAAAAGCTGGAGGAAGAGTTGAACTCTACCGATCCGCACGCGCATGGTGTCGTTATTGGTTGGTGGAAATCGCCTACCGCAACGCCGAGCGTGACATTCGCTTTGGCACTTATCGTTCTTCTTTACGCTCACTATCTGGGAATCAAGAAGAGCTTTGGCGGCTGGCTGAAACATACATTCCTGAACCCGATTCACATTCTGGAAGAGTTCATCATCAAGCCGCTGACGCTTCCTTTGCGTCTATTCGGTAACATCTTTGCAGGCGAGGTTTTGATCGCCTTCCTGCTGAGCGTAGGAATCTTCGGCAGCATCCCGCTGTTCATCTGGCTGGGCTACTCCGTATTCGTCGGTTCCGTACAAGCGTTTATCTTTACGACGCTTGCGATGGTGTATCTCTCACAGCAAGTGAATGAAGAGCATTAATCGGCTATTTCCGTATTTCATTCTTTTTTACAACACTAAGGAGGTTTTTAAACAATGGAAGGTTTGGCTCTTGCAATCGGTATCGTATTTGGTCTTGCTGCTCTTGGCGCGGCAATCGGCAACTCCCTGGTAATTTCTCGTACAATTGAAGGCGTAGCTCGCCAACCTGAAGCGCGTGGCAACCTGATGGGTCTCATGTTCCTGGGTCTTGGTCTGGTAGAGGCAGTTCCGATTATCGCTGTAGCGATCGGTTTCATCCTCTTTGGTCGTCTGTAAGCGAGCAACGAAAACGATAGGCGGGCGCTTGATACCCGCCTCTATTTTTGGATGAAGCGGTGAATCCGTGAAGATACATCTTTCTTTTCACAGGAAGGAGTGAAACGAATGCTCGACTTTGGTGCCGTCTCCCTGGAATGGGGAACGCTACTCACCCAAGCAATTGTATTCTTGTTGTTGCTGTTGGCTGTTCGTAAATTCGCGATGGGCCCGATCGTGGCCATGCTGGAAAAACGCCGTCAGCATATTGAAAATGAAATCTCCTCGGCAGAGCAGGGCCGCAAAGAAGCGGAAGCCTTGCTGGCCGAGCAACGCCGTGTGCTGGACGAAGCGCGCGCAGAATCCAAAGCGATCATCGACCGTGCTACAAAGCAGGCATCCGATGAAGCTGGCAAGCTCGTAGCAGAAGCTCAAGCTGCGACCGAGCGCATGAAGGCGGAAGCAAGCGCCGAACTGGCTCGCGAAGTGGAAAAAGCGAAGCTGGAGCTGCGCGAGCAAATGACCAGCCTTTCCGTCCTCTTGGCTTCCAAGATCATCGAGAAAGAACTGGACGAAGCTGCTCAAAAGTCTACGGTTGACAAATTTCTCGCTCAAGTGGGAGATCGCCTATGAGTAGCGCGGTAGGAAGACGTTATGCTCGCGCGCTCTTCGATGTGGCGAGCGAGCGTGGCAGGATCGATCAGGCGGAAGCAGATCTCGGCGCGATCGTGCAGGCTGTCGAGCAGAATGCCGATCTGAGCAAGATCATGCATCACCCGCACATTGCCGCTGATGCGAAAATCAAGCTGGTGGACGAACTGTTCAAAGACCACGTCGGGGAAGAAAGCTACAATTTCCTGAGCGTGCTGATCCAAAACGGACGGGAAGCAGAACTGGCTGAAATCTATCGTTCCTTTGTGAAGCTGGCGAACGACGCGCGCGGGATTGCCGAGGCAATCGTGACGAGCGCAAAGCCGCTCACATCCGAAGAACAAGCAGAGCTGGCCGAGAAGTTCGGTCAAACCTTGAATAAAAAACTGCGCTTGACGTCAGTGGTAGATCCGTCGATCCTCGGCGGCATCGTCATCAAGATCGGCGACCGTCTGTACGATGGCAGTCTGAAAACGAAGCTGGAAACCTTTGCGCATCAGGCGTAATGGATGGCAGTACCTCTACTAAGAAGTTGGACGAATGGGGTGAATGTAAGTGAGTGCAATCAGACCAGAAGAGATTAGCTCCCTCATCAAAGAGCGGATCGCTAATTTTAAATCTGAAATCGAAGTTGTGGATGTTGGCACAGTCATCCAGGTAGGTGACGGTATCGCCCGCGTTCACGGTTTGGAAAAGGCCATGCAAGGGGAGCTCCTCGAGTTCCAAAATGGCGTAATGGGTATGGTGCTCAACTTGGAAGAAGACAACGTGGGTGTCGTTATTTTGGGACCTTTCCGCGACATTAAGGAAGGCGATACCGTAAAACGTACCGGCCGCGTTATGGAAGTTCCGGTTGGGGAAGCGCTGCTCGGCCGCGTAGTAAACCCGCTGGGTCAACCGCTCGATGGCCAAGGCCCGATCGCGAACAACGGCTACCGCCCGATCGAAAGCCCGGCTCCAGGCGTTATGGCGCGTAAATCCGTACACGAGCCGCTCCAAACGGGTATCAAAGCGATCGACGCGATGATCCCGGTTGGCCGCGGACAGCGCGAGTTGATCATTGGCGACCGCCAAACAGGGAAAACCGCTGTGGCGCTCGACACGATCATCAACCAAAAAGGTCAAAACATGATTTGTATCTACGTGGCAATCGGCCAAAAGCAATCCACTGTTGCCAACATCGTAGAAACCTTGCGCAAAGCAGGCGCTCTGGAATACACCATCGTCGTGTCCGCTACAGCTTCTGACCCGGCTCCGATGCTGTACCTGGCTCCTTACGCAGGTGTAACCATAGCGGAATACTTCATGTACAAGGGCGGACATGTTCTGTGCGTATACGATGACCTGTCCAAACAGGCTGCTGCCTACCGCGAAATGTCCCTGCTGCTCCGTCGTCCTCCAGGCCGCGAAGCGTACCCAGGTGACGTATTCTACCTGCACTCCCGTTTGCTGGAGCGCGCTGCGAAGCTGTCCGATGAGCTGGGCGCCGGTTCCATTACGGCTCTGCCTTTCATCGAGACGCAAGCTGGCGACATCTCCGCTTACATTCCAACCAACGTGATCTCCATCACCGACGGCCAGATCTTCCTGGAGACAGACCTGTTCAACGCAGGTCAACGTCCAGCGGTGAACACCGGCCTTTCCGTATCCCGCGTAGGTGGTTCCGCGCAAATCAAGGCGATGAAAAAGGTAGCGGGTCCACTCAAGCTCGAGTTGGCGCAATACCGTGAGCTCGCCGCTTTCGCCCAGTTCGGTTCCGATCTGGACAAATCGACCCAGGCTCGCCTGACCCGTGGTGAGCGCTTGATGGAAATCATGAAGCAAGGCCAGTTCGAACCAATGCCTGTTGAGAAGCAAGTCGCTTCTATCTATACCGCAACAAAAGGATTCCTGGATGACATTCCAGTTGGCGACGTAGGCCGCTTTGAGAAGGAGCTTCTGTCGTATCTGGATTCCAACAAGCCGCAGCTGCTGGAGCATATCCGGACGACGAAAGAGCTTCCGGATGAAAAAGAATTCAACGCCGCGATCGAAGAGTTCAAAAAGGGTTTTCAAGTAACTCGCTAATCGAAAGCGATTTGACATCAGATGCATGCCGGGCGTGAGCGCTCGGCCATGCGTCCTCAAGGTGGTGAAAACGAGTGGCTAAAGGAATACGTGAGATTCGACGCAGTATTAAAAGTACGAAAAATACGCGCCAAATCACGAAAGCGATGAAAATGGTGGCAGCTGCAAAGCTTCGCCGCAACCAGGAAAAGGCAGAGGCGGCACGCCCGTACGCTGACAAAATCCAGGAAGTGATTTCCAGCATTGCGAGGGGCACCACTGGTTCCAAGCATCCCATGCTGCAATCCCGTCCCGTGAAAAAGACTGGTTACATTGTCATCACTTCCGACCGTGGTCTTGCAGGCGGCTACAACGCCAACATGCTTCGTACGGTGATCAATACGATCGCAGAAAAGCACAAGTCCAAGGATGAGTACGGCATTTTTGTCATCGGCCGCAAAGGTCGCGACTTTTTGCAAAAACGCAATTACCCGTTGCTGGAAGAAGTGACGGGTCTGCCGGCCAGCCCGGCCTTTGGCGACATCAAAAAGATTGCCGGTGCGGCGGTTCAACTGTTCGCGGATGAGCAAATCGACGAGCTGTACCTCTGCTACAACAAGTTCCAGAGTGCAATTTCGCAGGTACCTACCATAAAACGCTTGCTGCCGTTGGAAGCTCCCGAGAGCGTTAGCGAACGTAAAATGAATTACGAGTATGAGCCGTCCTCGGAAGAAGTGCTGGCTGTTCTGCTGCCGAAGTATGCGGAAACACTGGTGTACAGTGCGCTTCTCGAAGCGAAGGCTTCCGAAGAAGGTTCCCGTATGACTGCAATGGGCAACGCGACAGACAACGCGACGGACATGATCAGCCGTTACACATTGATCTACAACCGTGCCCGTCAGGCAGCCATTACGCAAGAGATTTCCGAGATCGTTGCAGGTGCAAGCGCACAGGCTTAGGTGGCAGCGAATAGCTCCCAATTCAGTTTTACAGGAGGGAAGAAGTAAGATGGCGAATGGACGAGTGGTTCAGGTAATGGGTCCGGTTGTTGACATCGAGTTCGATCGTGGACACCTGCCTGCCATTTACAATGCGATCAAGATTCAGCATAAAGCACAAAGCGCTGGCGAGCGCGACATCAACTTGACGGTTGAGATTGCGACTCACCTGGGTGACAGCCTGGTTCGTACCGTAGCGATGTCTTCCACCGACGGTTTGGTTCGCGGCATGGAAGCAGTAGATACGGGCGCACCTATTTCCGTTCCGGTGGGCAACGTAACCCTCGGACGCGTATTTAACGTATTGGGTGAACCAATCGACCTGCAAGAACTGGATCAAGTAGAACGTCGCGACCCGATTCACCGCCAAGCTCCTGAGTTCGTAGAACAAGCGACGACTGTCGAGATCCTGGAAACAGGCATCAAGGTGATTGACCTCTTGGCTCCTTACATCAAGGGTGGCAAGATCGGTCTGTTCGGCGGTGCGGGTGTAGGGAAAACCGTTACCATTCAAGAGCTGATCAACAACATCGCGCAAGAACACGGCGGTATTTCCGTATTCGCTGGTGTAGGGGAGCGTACCCGTGAAGGGAACGATCTGTACCACGAGATGAAAGACTCAGGCGTTCTGCCGAAAACCGCGATGGTATTCGGCCAAATGAACGAACCGCCTGGCGCGCGTCTTCGCGTAGCGCTGACCGGCTTGACCATGGCGGAATATTTCCGTGATGAAGAAGGCCGCGACGTACTTCTGTTTATCGACAACATCTTCCGCTTTACCCAAGCGGGTTCTGAGGTATCCGCTCTCTTGGGGCGTATGCCATCTGCGGTAGGTTACCAGCCAACGCTGGCTACCGAAATGGGTCAGCTGCAAGAGCGCATTACGTCCACGAAAAAAGGTTCCGTCACGTCCATTCAAGCGATCTACGTACCAGCGGATGACTACACGGACCCGGCTCCTGCTACGACGTTTGCTCACTTGGACGCCACGACCAACCTGGAGCGTTCCATCGCCGAGCTGGGGATCTTCCCAGCGGTAGACCCGCTCGCATCCACATCCCGTGCCCTGTCTCCGGACGTTGTTGGTCAAGAACACTACGATGTAGCGCGCGGCGTGCAAAAAATCCTGCAACGCTACAAAGAACTGCAAGATATCATTGCGATCCTGGGTATGGACGAGCTGGGCGACGATGACAAGCAAGTGGTTGGACGCGCGCGCCGCATTCAACGTTTCCTGTCCCAGTCCTTCCACGTTGCCGAACAGTTTACCGGCAACCCTGGCCAATACGTGCCATTGAAAGAAACCGTTCGCAGCTTCAAGGAAATCCTCGAAGGCAAGCACGACCACCTGCCAGAGGGCGCATTCCTGTATGTCGGTACGATTGAAGAAGCGGTAGAAAAAGCGAAGTCCATGGCGTAAGACACCCTGGAAAGGGGAGACCAGTAAGTGAGCAAGATGACAGTTGAAGTCGTAACTCCTGAACGGGTTGTCTACAGCGGACAAGCTGAAATGGTCATTGCCCGCGGTGTAGTAGGGGATCTCGGTATTTTGCCGAACCACATGCCGCTGGTGAGCCCGCTGAAAACAGCGCCGGTTCGGATCAAGACAGAAGGCGATAAAGAAGTAAAGATGGCGGTCAGCGGCGGCTTCATGGAAGTGCGTGGCGACAAAGTGACCATCCTTGCTGAATCGGCTGAATTGCCGGGAGACATCGACGTGGAACGCGCGAAGGCTGCGAAAAGCCGTGCCGAAAAGCGTTTGGCTGAGAAGTATCCTGAGCTTGACTTCCAACGTGCCGAGCGTGCGCTGCAACGCGCCATCACTCGTCTCGATGTGGCGAAGTAATGCAATAGGCTGTGATCCCCGCGCCCACGTGGTTGCGGGGATTTTTCGTACTCGGGCAGGATGGGCTGGGACTGTTTGGAGGCATGATATTTCCAGTTGGTAATTGCCTGTGGTTTCTGTGTATAATAGACCTAATGCCCTGCCGACGAGACATCGGAATGAAGCGGCATTGGCTATTGGGGACAAAGGAGAGTAGTAGTGATGCAAACCATTCGCGATATTCGTCACAACAACGAAGGCGTAGTCATTCCCAGCGGCTATACAGCGAACGGCTGGTCTAGCGTGCTGTCTCATGAGATGAACGTATTGTTTCAAGCTCTGTGCTACGTGGTTACGAAATACGAGACCAAAGCAGAAATGGAAAAGGCCTTGAATGATTTCAAAGCGCTGCAAGGCACCTTTGCTGCTCCGGTGAAAAAGCAGTTCAAATCCGAAGAAGAATTCAAAGGCTATGTGAATCTGTTGAATCGTTTCAAGGCGTTCATGAGCCGTTCCAACTATGCGTACCCGACTTCCCGCGAAGTGGCGATCGAGCTGTTCAGCCAATGGGGTCTGGTCATCGACAAAGGCGACGTGTGGGATGTGCCGGTACACCCGTTCCCGGATGTAGCGGACCTGTTCCAGCTGAGCGACGCCGAATCCGTGGCGCTGGCTCACGTAAAGCTGGAAGCATTGGTTCATCCGATCTTCAGCCGCCTGATCATGAGGCTGCATGAGAAGGAGGAAAATACGTTCCACCTCTCCAAGGCTGAGCTGAAGAGCATGCTCAATACCAACGACGAGATGCTGGCCGAGGTATTGATTAAGCTGACACCGTACATGGAAGAAGCGATTGAAAACATCCTGGAGATCCCGGAAGAAGAGAAGCTGACCTTTGCCGTGGTCTGGGAGCGCGTGTACGAAGACTTCCTCGGCGAGCAGTTCTCCAAAAACGTGCAATAACGAGCGCATGACTGGTGATGCAAACGGATTCGTTTGGTCATCGATGTTTACCGGACAAGCCCAGGGAAAATTCTCTGGGTTTTCTCCTTTATCTGGAAGATCAGGGGCGCTTTTGTTAGACACGGATTGGGCGATTTGCTATAATAAAAAAGGTATTTTTTACAAGCAGTATCAGATTGCGCCAATGATAAACCTACATCCGAATACTGCAGGCAGTACCCCTTTGAAAGGGGAATCGACTCCATCAGAGGGCACGAAATAAAGGGCTTCATACCTTTCACGAAAGCGGAGGGAACGTGGGTGAATGACATTTATACCAACAATTATGTCATTGTCGCCATCTTTTTGATCCTTGGTGTGTTATTGCCCGTGGCTACCGTCAGTTTCATTGGTCCGTTGCTGCGTCCAAAGAAACCGACGAAAGAGAAGCAAACTACTTATGAAAGCGGTAACATTCCGGTTGGGGACAGTTGGGTACGCTTCAATGTAAAGTATTACATCTTTGCTCTCATGTTTGTGATTTTTGATGTAGAGACGCTCTTTTTGTATCCGTGGGCAGTCGTTTACAACAAGCTGGGTCTGTTTGCCCTGGTGGAGATGGTCATCTTTATGTCTTTGCTCGTCGTGGGGTTGATCTACGCATGGAGGAAGAAGGTGCTGGAATGGAACTAGACCTGACAAAGATTGCGCCTGAATTGCAGGAAGAGCTGAATCGCAACGTCATGTTTACGACGCTGGGGACGGTAAAAGGCTGGGTGCGCAGCAATTCGCTGTGGCCGCTGACATTCGGTCTCGCCTGTTGTGCGATCGAAATGATGGGAACGGGTGGAGCTCGTTATGACCTCGACCGTTTTGGCGTGATTTTCCGTGCGTCGCCGCGCCAGTCCGACGTGATGATCGTGGCGGGTACGGTCACGAAAAAAATGGCGCCGCTGCTCCGCAGATTGTACGATCAAATGCCGGAGCCGAAGTGGGTCATTGCCATGGGGTCCTGTGCGACGGCGGGAGGCCCGTATGTGCGTTCCTACAGCGTCGTGAAAGGGGTCGACCAGATCGTCCCCGTCGACGTGTACATTCCGGGTTGTCCGCCCAATCCGGCAGCGTTGATCTATGGAATCAATAAATTGCAAGATAAGATTCGCTATGAAGCGAAGACTGGGAGGCAGGTGACCAGTCTATGAGCGACGAAAAGCGCAAGCCGACGCCCGAGGAAAAGGCAAAGGCGGCAGCTGAGGCTCGCGCCGAGGCGGAAGCAGTGCGAAAATTAAGAGAACACGAAGCCGCTGGTGAGGCTTCGTCTGCTGATGCGAAAGGAGCAGAAGCAGCGGCAGATTCGAGCGAGCAAGCTGCGGAGACTCCGGCCCCGCCGTCGAAGCCCGTCTCGGAAATGACGCCGGAGGAAAAGGCCGCCGCCAAAGCTGCCGCCGCCGCGAAAGCCAAGGCCGCAGCCGCAGCCAAGGTCAAAGCGGTCCAGGGCGGCGATGGAGCAGGAGCTGCGGAAGAAGCGCCGAAGGCACCATCCAAAAACCAGCCTTTCCTGGATAAATACGTTTTCCGCATTACCGAGGCATTCGGTGCAGATACGCTGGAGGCATCCTATATCAACGAGCTGGCAAAAGACGTGCCGACCTTGGTGGTCAAAAAAGAGCGGTGGCTGGAAGTCGCTCCATTTTTGAAGGAAGATGAACAGCTTGGCTTTGATTATTTGTCCGATCTGCACGGTGTCGATTACGAAGACCGCATGGAGGTCTACTACCATTTCTACTCCTACAAAAATCGGCAAAGTGTGGCAATAAAAGTCAAGACGGACAGAGAACAGCCGACCGTTCCTTCCGTGATGGACATTTGGCATGGAGCCGATTGGAACGAACGGGAAGCTTTCGACCTTTTAGGCATTCATTTCCCGGGACATAGGGATATGCGTCGAATTTTGCTGCCGGATGACTGGGTGGGCTTTCCGCTGCGAAAAGATTATGTGCAATACGACGAGGAGGTTTAACCCTTGAACCAGAACATCCTCACGACTCAAATCGAGACCTCGCCCGATAACGGCATTCGCACGGAAGAGATGCTTCTGAACGTAGGGCCGCAGCATCCAAGTACACACGGCGTTTTTCGCCTGATTGTCAAGATCGACGGAGAGACCATACGCGAAGCGATTCCCGTGATGGGGTACCTGCACCGCGGTACGGAGAAGCTGGCGGAGAACCTGACCTACACCCAGATCATTCCGTATACGGACCGAATGGACTACGTGTCGGCGATGACGAACAACTACGTGTTCTGTCATGCGGTCGAGACGATGATGGGGCTGGAAATACCGGAACGGGCGCAGTTCCTCCGCCTGATCGCGATGGAGCTGAACCGTGTCGCCAGCCATCTGGTCTGGTGGGGAACCTACCTCCTGGATATCGGGGCGATGGGACCGTTTCTCTACGCCTTCCGCGATCGGGAAATGATTCTTGACCTGTTCAATGAGCTGTGCGGAGCGCGGATGACCTTTAACTACATGCGGATTGGCGGAGTCAAGTGGGACGCGCCGCCGGGATGGGTGGAGAAAGCCAAGGACTTCGTGCAATACATGAAAAAGGAACTCCCCAATTACCATCAGCTCGTGACCGGAAACGAAATTTTTATCAACCGGATTAAAGGAATCGGGAAGTTTGACTCCAAGACGGCGCTGGACTACTCGCTCTCCGGGGTGATGCTCCGCTCGAGCGGCGTCAAGTGGGATCTGCGCAAAGACGAACCGTACTGCATTTACGACCGCTTCGAGTTTGATGTGCCCACGGCAGCGGAGGGCGACTGCATGGCGCGTTACCATTTGCGCATGGCAGAGATCGAACAGTCGCTGCGCATCCTCGAGCAGGCGCTCGATCAATTCCCGAGCGAAGGCGAGGTCATCGGAAAAGTCCCCCGTGTCATTCGCCCGCCGGCAGGGGAAACGTATGTACGGATCGAAGCCCCGCGTGGCGAAATCGGCTGCTACATCGCCAGCCAGGGCAAGGATAAGCCGTGGAGGCTGAAGTTCAAACGTCCTTCGTTTACCAATCTGCAAATCCTGCCCAAGCTGTTGGAGGGTGAAAGTCTCGCCAACATGATCGCCATCCTGGGCAGCATCGACATCGTGCTCGGGGAGGTTGACTGCTAATGAGCGCACTCTTGCAGCAAGCGCCCTCATGGGGAACCACCTTCTGGTTTATCCTGGCGGCCGTCGCATTGCTCGCGGTATTGCTGGGGTTTGTCACCTATGCCATTTACTTTGAGCGGAAAGTGATCGGCTGGATGCAGCTGCGGATCGGTCCGAACCGGGTAGGGCCGCTGGGCCTTTTGCAGACGGTCGCAGACGTTTTGAAGCTGTTGCTCAAAGAAGACACGCGACCACAGCATGCCGACAAAGCCCTGTTTACGCTGGCTCCGGTCCTGGCGTACGCGCCTGCTTTTGCCGTATTGGCGGTCATGCCGTTTACGGAAAGCATTCAATTTGCGGATCTGGGCATCGGACTTTTGTACTACATCGCACTCTCCGGCATCACGGTCTTGGGGGTCATAACAGCAGGGTGGGCTTCGAACAACAAGTATTCGCTGATCGGAGGTCTCCGCTCCGCTGCGCAGATGATCAGCTATGAGGTGCCGCTGGTCATGTCCGTAGTGGGAATCGTTCTACTGACAGGCAGCATGAACCTCCGGGAAATCGTCGAGGCACAGCGGGATGTGTGGAACATCGTTCCGCAGTTTATCGGATTTGTCGTCTTTATCGTAGCGGCTCAGGCAGAGCTGAACCGGACGCCGTTTGACCTGCCGGAAGCAGAGTCGGAACTGGTTGCCGGCTACCATGTCGAGTACTCCGGTTTCCGCTTCGCGATGTTCATGCTCTCCGAGTACGTGTACATGTTTGGAATGGGAACGTTGATTACCATTCTGTTCCTGGGCGGCTGGCTGCCGATTCATCCGGCTCTCAGCTTCATTCCGGGAATAGTCTGGTTCATCCTGAAGTTTTCCCTCTACGTCTTCCTTCAGTTTTGGCTTCGTGCCACGATGCCGCGCATACGCGTCGACCAGTTGATGTCGTTCGCCTGGAAAGTGTTGTTGCCCGTGGCGCTGTTTAACATCCTGCTGACGGCTGTCGTCATTTCTTTTCAGAATGGCACGCTCTGATCAGGATCCAGGAGGGCAACGGCACAAAAGGGAAGGCCGCGTTCCGAGATTCATTGCGTAGGCTCGCCAAAGGCTTGGCGCAGCGAAGTTTTCAAAACTGAGGGGTGACACACATGCTAGGATTGGCCAAGGGCCTGGGTTATACCTTTAAAAAGCTGACCGAGAAAAAAGTAACGCATTTTTATCCGGATGTTCCCTTCCCCATGCCGCCTCGTTTTCGCGGCATCCAGCACTTTTCACCGGAAAAGTGCATCGTCTGCAACCAGTGCGCGCGAACTTGTCCGACGGAGTGCATCCAGCTGACAGGCAAACCCCATCCGGATCCGGACAAAAAAGGGAAAATCATCGACACCTACGATATCAACTTCGAACTCTGCATTCTTTGTGATCTGTGCACGGAGGTGTGCCCGACAGAAGCGATCGTGATGACGAACAACTTCGAACTGGCGGTGTACAGCAGGGACGAATTATACAAGAACCTGAAATGGCTCGACGACAACAATACGAACGTCAGGGAGGAGAACTAGCGATGACAGGCGAATTTGCAGCCTTTTTTATCCTCTCTCTGCTGACGATTGGCGGGGCCGTCTTCATGATCAGCTTTACCCGTGTCGTGCACATGGTCATTTCGCTCGGGATTACGTTTATCAGCATCGCCGGTTTGTTCGTACTTCTGGGAGCCGATTTTATCGGGGTGGCGCAAGTGCTCGTCTACTCCGGGGCGATTTCCATCCTGATGCTGTTCGGGATCATGCTGACCAAGCACGATGCCTCTGACGAGGGAACAGGACGCAAGTGGAAGAACCGGTTCATCCTGCTGTTCATTGTGATCGTATTCGCTCTGCTGTTCTGGGGCATTCAGCGGACTGCCTGGCCGGCATCCCCGCCGCCTGCGCCAGCGACTGTGAGCAATGCGCATGAGATCGGGCTGGAAGTATTCACGAAGTATGTGATTCCGTTCGAGCTGGTGTCCGTGCTGCTCCTGGTCGCGTTGATCGGGGCGATCATCATGGCAAAGAAGGAGGAGGATAACGAATGACAGTCAGCATTACCTCCTATCTGCTGGTCGCATTGATTCTCTTTTGTATCGGTTTGTACGGGGCATTGACCAAACGAAACGCCGTGGCCGTACTGCTGTCGATCGAACTGATGATGAATGCGGTGAATATCAATCTTGTCGCATTCTCCAAATACGGGCTGCACCCTGCGGTCTCCGGGCAAATTTTCACGTTGTTTTCCATGACCGTCGCGGCGGCCGAGGTGGCGCTGGGCTTGGCGATTCTGATCGCCCTGTACCGCAACAAGGCGACAGTCAACGTAGACGAAATGGATCAGATGAAACGATAAGCTGGGAACCTGAAAAGGAGGACAAAGATGGATACGTTTCTGCACTACGCCTGGCTCATCCCTCTGTTTCCGCTTCTTGCTTTCATCGTGATCGTTTCGTTTGGTCGCCAGTTGAAAGAAGGAGCTTCTTTCGTCGGCATCTTGCTGACGGCAGTTTCATTCGTGATCGCGGTGCTCGCCTTTTGGCAGAGATTCCACGGGGGAGCGGACGATTACAAATTTGTCATCGATTGGCTCCAGGTCGGAGACATCGTGATCAATATGGGCTTCGAGGTCAACCAGCTCAATGCCATGATGCTGGTGATCGTGACCCTGGTCAGCCTGCTGGTACAGATCTACTCCAGGGGCTACATGCATGGCGACGAGCGCTTTCCGGTGTTTTACCAATACCTTGCGCTGTTCACCTTCTCCATGCTGGGACTGGTGATTTCGCCGAACCTATTGCAGGTGTACATTTTCTGGGAGCTGGTAGGGGTCTGCTCCTTTCTGTTGGTGGGGTACTACTTCTTCAAGCCGGAAGCAAAGGCGGCTGCCAAGAAGGCGTTTATCGTGACGCGCGTGGGCGACCTCGGTTTGTACATCGGGATTTGTCTGCTGTTCTGGTGGACTGGCAGCTTCGACTACGAGCAAATTTTCGAGAGTGTCGGACTGGGCAGGCTGGAGCCGTGGATGGTGACGACGGCGGCGGTGCTCATTTTCGTGGGAGCCGTAGGAAAGTCAGGCCAATTCCCGCTGCACACGTGGCTGCCTGACGCGATGGAAGGTCCCACGCCGGCATCGGCTCTCATCCACGCCGCGACGATGGTGGCGGCCGGGGTGTACCTGGTGGCTGCGACGTATCCGTTGTTCATCGCTTCGGAGACCGCGTTGACCGTCGTGGCTTATGTGGGAGGCTTCACGGCCATCTTCGCGGCATCGATTGGCCTGACGCAGCGGGACATCAAACGAGTGCTCGCCTATTCGACAGTCAGCCAGCTCGGCTACATGATGATGGCATTGGGTGTCGCCGGGACAGCCGGTTATGTAGCCGGATCCTTTCACCTGATGACGCACGCCTTTATCAAAGCGCTGCTCTTTTTGGGAGCAGGCAGTGTCATTCATGCGGTACATACGCAGGATGTGTTCGAAATGGGCGGCTTGTGGAAAAAGATGCCGATCACCGCGCTTACGTTTCTCATCGGCTGTCTGTCAATTTCAGGGATCTTCCCGTTTGCGGGATTTTGGTCGAAGGAAGCGATCCTGGGTGCCGTCTACGGAGCCCATCGCTACGACCTTTTGGCGATCGCGCTTATTGCTGCATTCTTTACCGCGTTTTACATGTTCCGTCTGTACTTCCTGACGTTTACCGGCCAGCCGCGGGGCAAGCATGAGCCGCACGAGTCTCCGGCCGTGATGACAGGTCCGCTGCTGGTGCTGGCCGTCCTGGCGATCGTTGCGGGCTTCGTCAATACGCCGTACGCGCCGCTGCTGTCAGAGTGGCTGCTGGCATCAAACACAGGCACGACGATCGCAGCCCTGTTCGGTGAGGGAAGCGAGCATACGGCGACCTGGCTGCAAGTGCTGGCCCTGGTCATTTCCATTCTGGGCATCGTGCTCGCCTATCTGATGTACGGAAAAAAAGCGGTCTCGGCAGATGCCATTCCGCAGACGCTGCCGTGGCTCTATCGGCTGTCTTACCGAAAGTATTACGTGGATGAGCTGTACCACTACGTGTTCGTCCGCCCCCTCGGCTGGCTGGGCATTTTCCTGAACGGCTTTGACAAGTACATCGTGGACGGCCTGGTGGGACTGACAGCGAAAATTACGCAAGGGATCGGTTCCCTGCATGCGAGAGCGCAGAGCGGACAGATGCAATCCTACGGGGCTATGGTGCTGTTTGGCCTGCTGCTCTTGATCGTCGCCATCAGCTTGACGGTGCAAGGAGGTGGACTCTTTGGATTCGGTCACTAATATCCTGTTGACGTCACTGGTGTTTTCACCGCTGCTGGCGATCGTGATCCTCGCTTTCGTACCGAACCATCAGGGCGGGGCTATCAAGCAGATCGGCATTTTCGGAACGCTGCTGCCGCTGATTTTGTCTCTGTGGATGTACGGCTCGTTCAATAACGAATCGGCGAATCTGCAGTTTGTGGAAAAGCATGACTGGATCTCCATTCCGATCGGAATATCCCAGTCAGGCGCGCTGTTTACCTACGACATCGGCTACGATTTGGGCGTAGACGGAATCTCGATGCCGCTCGTCCTGTTGACGTCGATCATTGCGACACTCGCTGCGGTAGCGTCGTGGCAGGTCAAAAAGAGGTTGAAAGAGTACTTCATCCTGTTTCACATCCTGCTGATCGGGATGCTCGGCGTGTTTGCGTCCGACAACCTGTTCCTGTTCTTCATTTTCTTTGAAATGACGCTGGTGCCGGCGTTTTTCCTCATCGGCATCTGGGGCTACGGCGAGCGAGAGCACGCGGCGAACAAGTTCCTGCTGTACAACGGGCTCGGCTCCGGGATCATGCTCCTGGCGTTCATCGTCCTCTTCATCAAGACGCGCACGATGAACATCGACCAGATCGCGGCTATTTTGTCCACGCCGGAGCATCCGGCTGCGGGGGCGCTGACACCGGCATTCCGCTACGGGCTGTTCCTGGCGCTGTTCGTCGCCTTTGCCATCAAGCTGCCGGTCTTTCCGTTCCATACGTGGATGCTGAAGGTGCATGTGCAGGCCCCTCCTTCCATCGTCATGATCCACTCGGGGATCCTGCTGAAAATGGGGGCGTACGGGCTCTTGCGGATGGGGATCGGTTTCTTTCCGGAGCAAGCCTACCAGTTTTCCACCTGGTTCGCCGTGCTGGGGATCATCAACGTCCTGTACGGGGCGGTCCTGGCTTTCGTCCAGAAGGATCTGAAAATGGTGCTGGCCTACTCCAGTATCAGCCACATGGGGATCGTGCTGCTCGGGTTTGCCTCGATGAACACGATCGGCTTTCAGGGAGCGATGTTCCAGGTGGTGTCCCACGGCTTCATCTCGGCGCTGCTGTTCTTCCTGATCGGCGTCATTTGGGAGCGGACACAGACCTCGATGATCGACGACCTGGGCGGCCTGGCCAAATCGATGCCGTTTGTCAGCGGCATCCTGCTGGCCGGGGCGATGGCTTCTCTGGGACTGCCGGGCATGTCCGGGTTTATCAGCGAGTTTTTCGCCTTCCTCGGCTTGTTCGGACGGATGCCGGTCCTCGCGGCAATCGGCGCGCTCGGCATCGTCCTGACGGCGGTGTACCTGCTCCGGGCCGTTTTGCGCACCACGTTTGGCAAAATGCCGGACCGGTTCATCGGACTGGCGGACGCGCAGCCGATGGAAGTCATCCCGATGGTGGTTCTTTTGGTCTGCATCATTCTCATCGGGGTGTATCCGGCTCTCCTGGGGATTCCGATGCAGCAAGCTCTGAAAACGATCGTACCCATAGTCACGGGAACAGGAGGGTAAATCCGTGGACGTAAAAGATATCTTCTCGTATAACTGGAGTTACCTTCTGCCCGAGTTCATCATTTTAGGCTTTGCCACCGTGCTGTCGCTCTTGGACCTGTTCGCTGGGAAACGGCTCGGCAAGCAGGCAATCGGCTGGCTGTCGCTCGTCGGGGTCGTGCTCGCTGCCGTGTTTGTGTTCGTGAATGTCGGTACGCTCGACAAGCCTTACAGCTACATGGCCGACATGATTCGCATCGACAACTACGGCAATGCGTTCAAGCTGCTGTTTTTGGCAGGTACGGCCTTTGCTCTGCTGATGTCTCTGTCGTACTTGAAGCAGAGGGAAGTAGAACACACGGGTGAATATTACTTCCTGCTGTTGACGGGGCTTTTGGGCGCGATGGTGATGGCTTCCTCCGCAGACCTGATTACGCTGTTTGTGGGGCTGGAGCTTCTGTCCCTTTCTTCCTATGTGCTGACCGGATTGCGGAAAAAGTCGCTGCATTCCAATGAGGCGGCATTCAAGTACGTGGTCTCCGGCGGGATCGCGACCGCCATCACGCTGTTCGGGATGTCCTACGTGTACGGTTTGACGGGGACGACCCATCTGTACGAGATATCGATCCGCTTGGCCGAGGCCAGCATGGCGGGCTATTCGTTCCTTGTTTACGTGGCCTTTGCTTTTCTGGCGGTCGGTCTCGCTTTTAAAATTTCGGCCGCACCCAATCACATGTGGGCGCCGGATGTGTACCAGGGAGCGCCGACTCCTGTCACGGCCTTTCTGGCGGTGGTGTCCAAAGCGGCAGGCTTTTCGATGCTGTTCCGTGTGCTGATGATCGCGTTCTTCCATGTGACAGACGGCGTCAGTCGCTTCTTCTTTGAGCAGGGAAGCCTGTATCTCGCCGTCATGGCGGCGGCATCGATGATCATCGGGAACACCATGGCGCTGCGGCAGACGAACGTCAAACGCTTGATGGCCTATTCGGGGATTGCCCAGGCCGGTTATCTGCTCGTGCCGTTTGTACCGCCGACCACGCTCTTTTTCAGCGAAGTGATTTTCTACCTGTTTGGGTATTTGCTCGTCAGCTTTGGGGCTTTTGCCGTCATCATGGTCGTCTCCCGCGAACAGGAAACCGAGGATCTGAAGGGCTTTGCCGGGCTGTATCACCGCTCGCCTCTGCTGGCGGTCGCCATGAGCATCTTCCTGCTTTCGCTGGCGGGAATCCCGATCACCACAGGATTTTTCGGCAAATTCTATTTGCTCATGGGCTCATTGGCACAAGAAAACTACTGGCTCTCTGGCGTGATGATCGTCACCAGCGTCGTGTCGTACTACTACTACTTCGGAATCATCCGGCAGATGTACATGCGTCCGGGGACGAGCGAGGCTCCGCTGTATGTGCCGAAGGGCATCTGGACCTTCGTGCTGGTCATGGCCGTCGCGACCGTATTCTTCGGAGCTTTCCCGGGTCTGGTGACCGATTACATCCAGGTGCATTTCAATCCGTCGTTCGATTTCGGAAATATGCTGCTGCCGACCTTCCGATGAAACTCGTAACCGGTTAGCGCTTCATGTACAATAGAGGGATAGCCTTGTCAGGAGGCTGTCCCTTTTTGCATGACGGCGCATGTACACGCGTGCTGTTTCCACAGAGAGCAGAGGAGGAAATGAGAATGCCGCAAGAAGCATACGGCTTTCTAAGCATTATTTTGACGATCGTGTTTATTGGTCTCAGCTGGTGGGCTCTGCAGTCATTCCGTTTTGAAAAGATATTGAAAAACCCGAACGGCGCACAGGCCAAGCTGCTGCAAATCTTTTTGTCCATCGTGATCGGGTACGAGCTTTCCCGGTTCTTCCTCGACTATTTGGGCTGGTCGCTCGCTTTTGGAAACATCTTCCCCTGATTGCCCAAACTTCCACGAGATTCACTGGTATATCCGCCCAGTTTCATGTGCAAAATGAGAAGTACAAAGATGAAACGGGGAGAGGGATAGCATGGGGAAATGGTCCGGGACAGTCGCGCTGGCAGCAGCGCTTGTCATGATCATGGGCGCCATCTGGTGGATGCCTGCAGAAGCGACAGGAACAAAGCCGGTCGCCGTACGGCTGTTGCGTGTTTTGGAAGACTCCGGAGCTGCCGGACAAACCGTTCAGGTACGTGCACGTGCCTCGATGGGACTGGTGGATAGCACGGAGAAAGTCACAGAGTTGGCGGAACGTTGGGCCGGGCAGCTGGAGATTCCCTTTTCCCATGTTGAAATCTCGCGGAAGCCTGAAATGATAACATACCAGACCGAAATCCTGCATGAAGGTATTCACGTCGGCTACGAAGTGTCAGGGGTTTCCAAAAATGGGTCTTTTGACACATATGTAGTATTGCAAACGACGGGAGATCCTCAATCGATACTATATATGGAAAACATACAAAAATCGTTCGCGAATGCCTTGAAAAAAGCCGATTTTATTCCGCAAATTAGCACTTGTATTCGCGGAATGTACAATGATAAGATGAGTGTTGACCAACAGGAGGGTAGAATTTTGTCGATTTTTCAGGCCCTCCACGCGTCAGAACTTGAACGTTTGCAGGATGAGACGGTTGTCAGCATTTCCGGGTACACCCGCATGTGGGAACCGTTCATCGCGTTAAACGGACAAAAAATGAATCTACAGGTGGCTACCCATCGTGACAGCGATTCAGCAGGAACATGGATCACCGTAGGAACACCAATCATCACAGTGGAATATTAGCACGCGGAGGGGTACACATTGGATAAAATGATTGTCCGCGGTGGTAAGGCATTGTCGGGGAATGTGAAGGTCTCCGGCGCCAAAAATGCCGTGCTCCCTATTATTGCAGCATCCATCCTGGCCGAAGAAGGGACATGCGTCATCTCAGATGTGCCGGCACTTGACGATGTCAGGACAATATGCGACCTCTTGAAATCGATGGGGATTTCCCTTACATATGAGCATGAAGTGTTGACAGTGAATGCAGCTCAGCTGACCAGCGTGGAAGCATCCTATGAACTCGTCCGCAAAATGCGTGCTTCCTTTCTGGTGATGGGTCCGCTTTTGGCCAGACAGGGACATGCGAGGGTCGCTCTTCCAGGAGGTTGTGCCATTGGTACTCGGCCGATTGATCAGCACCTCAAAGGCTTTGAGGCGATGGGAGCCAAAATCGAGATTGGACAAGGCTTTATTGAAGCAAGAGTAGAGGATCGGCTGAAAGGCGCGAAGATCTACCTCGATATTGCCAGCGTAGGCGCCACGGAAAACATTATGATGGCAGCTGGTCTGGCAGAAGGCACGACCGTGATCGAGAATGCGGCAGAAGAGCCGGAAATTGTCGATTTGGCCAACTTCCTGAACCGGATGGGTGCGAAGATTCGCGGGGCCGGTACAGGCTCGATTCGCATTGAAGGCGTGGACAAAATGATGGGCTGCACGCACTGTGTCATTCCGGACCGGATCGAAGCGGGGACCTTTATGGTGGCAGCTGCGATTACGGGCGGGGATGTGTTCGTGGAAGGGGCGATTTGCGATCACCTCAAGTCCGTTACCGCCAAGCTGCGGGAGATGGGTGTAGAAGTGGACGAACAGGAAAACGGGATTCGCGTTCGCCGGAAGGGCCAGCTGAAAGCCGTCGACCTGAAAACATTGCCATACCCGGGCTTCCCGACCGACATGCAGTCGCAAATGATGGCGCTCCTTCTCGTATCGGAAGGAACCAGCATCGTCACGGAAACCGTATTTGAGAATCGCTTCATGCACGTGGAAGAATTCCGTCGCATGAATGCCAATATCAAGATTGAAGGACGCAGCGCGATCGTCGAGGGCGGCTCCAGGCTGACCGGCAGCAAAGTCGCTGCGACGGACCTGCGCGCAGGTGCAGCACTGGTGCTGGCGGGCCTGGTATCCGAGGGGGAGACGGAAGTTTCTGCCCTTCACCACATCGACCGCGGCTACGTGAACTTTGCGGAAAAACTGCTGGCTCTGGGCGCCGACGTGGAGCGCGTGAATCCGGAAGTCAAAACTCGTGAAGTGAATGTGCCGGAAACGGTGAAAGTAAGCTTCTCTCCCAATTTTGCTTGATCAACATGTCAACTGGATGGCAAACACGAGACTCTCTGTAAAAAACAGAGGGTCTTTTTCCATCTCGCTTCTCTCTCATTCTCGCGTTCTACCGCCTCGGGACAGGACATAGACATAACAGTGTCTAGCTACTTAGCGAGGAGGATCTGTCGCATGAAACGTTACCTATTCATCTGGTTCATCGTATTGCCGATCTTGCTCGTCGCCATCCCCGCAACACTGGTGTGCGTCATTGCCCCGACCGGCTCCCCGGGGGGAATTTCGGAAGTGGCCGTGTCGGCTCCGGACAATCTTGCCTCGGAGCCGAAGCTGTCCGTGAAGGTCTACCGCTCGGAGAAAAAAGTGGTCGAGACGCTGCCGCTGGAGGCGTATATCGCCGGCGTGGTAGCGGCCGAGATGCCTGCCGAGTTTGAGCTGGAAGCGTTGAAGGCGCAAGCGCTGGCAGCTCGGACCTACATCGTGCGCAGGCTTCGCGAAGGCAAGCTGGACGATGTGCCGCAGGGAGCTCAGGTGCTGGATACCGTACAGCATCAGGTCTTTATCGACGACAACCAGAGGCGCGAGAGATGGAAGGACCAGTACGAATGGAAGAACCAGCGCATTCTCCAGGCCGTGAAGGGAACGGCGGGAATCGTCTTGACGTACAATGAAAAACCGATCGACGCTACCTTCTTCTCGACGAGCAACGGCTTTACGGAAAACGCGGGTGAGTATTGGGAAAAGGCGATTCCGTACCTGAAGAGTGTCCCGAGCCCCTGGGACATCCAGTCCCCGCGCTATGAAGAGACGGTGGTCATGACGACGGCGGAGCTGGAAAAGAATCTGGGTGTCAGACTGGCCCAGGAGGCATCCACCCATGGAGCCTGGTACCAGATCGAAACCAAGACGACAGGCAACCGGGTCGGCAAGATCAGCATCGGCGGCAAGGAGTTCACCGGTCGGGAATTCCGGGAGAGGCTGAATCTGAATTCGTCCTCCTTTTTCATGGAGCTGCGCGGGACTCAGGTGTACATTACGACCAAAGGCTACGGCCACGGCGTCGGCATGAGCCAGTGGGGAGCCAACGGCATGGCCAAGAGCGGGAAGAGCGCGGAGCAGATCGTGAAGTACTTCTACCAAGGTATCTCCCTGCAAAATTTTACGAGGATCATCCCCGTTTAGTTACGGCTCTGCAAATTTTTACTTTTCCCTTGTCTCTCAGGTTTATACGTCAAAATTCTGGCGATACTGAGGGATGAGGTGATGAATAAAATGGAAGATCAAAAAAATCAAAATCAACCGATTCCCTTCAAGAAAACAAGTTCTTGGAAAAAAGTTTTGGGTAAGAAGTGGGCGTTTCCTGCAATCTACATCGGCACCGCAGCAATCATTCTCGCTTTTGTGATGTGGTATCAGGGCAGCGTCATGAACACGGTATCCCATTTGACGGATGTCAAGGATGATGTGGCCGTGACGACACCTGAGACCCCGGCAGTCGAGCCACAAGGCGAGGAAGCAGTACCGGTCGCAGGCTCTGTGCAACCGCTGGCATGGCCGGTCGGCAAAGGAGTGCAGTACGATCTGGGGATGAGCTTCTACGATGAGCAAGCCCCCAAGGACAACCAGCAAAAGGCGCTGGTCAAGTACAGCAACTCGTTCTTCCCGCACACAGGGATCGATCTGAAGTCAACGGATGGCAAAAGCTTTGATGTCGTCGCTGCGTTGGCAGGGAAAGTCATCAAGGTAGAAAACGATCCGCTCGTCGGCAAATTGGTGGAAGTGGAGCACGCAGACAAGCTGGTCACCGTGTATCAAAGCCTGGAAAACGCCGTCGTCAGCCCTGGCGACCAAGTGACTCAAGGGCAGGTGATCGGCTCCGCAGGACGCAACGAGTATGAAAAGGATGCGGGCGTTCACCTTCACTTTGAGGTCCGTGTCGACAACAAGCCGGTCAATCCGGAGCAGTACCTGATTCAGGACGATACGGATACCAAAAATCAATAAGCACGCACCAAGCACCTGTAACGATTCCGTTTACAGGTGTTTTTTTGTTTTCCGACAGAGGGGAGGCGGCAAATTACGCCGATTTTCCGCTTATGGTACAAACTGTTGAAAAAAGATGCGGCCGTGCTGGCTTGTCAGGCTTGGAAACGTAGAATATGTGTCCCGCGGCACCCATATATTGTATCAGACAATGTAGATACAAGGAGGCGAGTGACGTGCACGACTACATCAAGGAGCGAACCATCAAGATCGGCCGATATATTGTGGAGACGCGAAATACGGTCCGGATGATCGCCAAAGAGTTCGGAGTTTCGAAAAGTACAGTGCACAAGGACTTGACTGAGCGGCTGCCTGAGATAAATCCAGAGTTGGCGAACCAGGTAAAGGAAATTTTGGAATATCACAAGGCCATCAGACATCTGCGGGGAGGCGAAGCCACGAAAATCAAGTACAAACGTCGCAGTAAAAAGGTTCGGATAGAACAGGAGGAGAGCGTGTAAGAAAGAATTTCCTTGTCCTCTTACGTAGAAGCGCCTATGATATTAGGTAGAAATGTAACTGGTAACAGGGAGGACCTTTCATGTTTGGCAAAGATATCGGAATCGACTTGGGGACAGCCAATGTCTTGGTTTTTGTAAAAGGCAAGGGAATTGTCCTGGATGAACCATCTGTCGTAGCCATTGACAGCAGAACCAGAAAAGTATTGGCTGTAGGGAACGAGGCGCATCGTATGGTGGGCCGTACCCCAGGGAACATAGTCGCGATCCGACCTTTGCGAGAAGGTGTCATTGCGGATTTTGAAATTACCGAGGCCATGCTGAAACACTTTTTGACCAAAATTGGCGGGAAAAGCATGTTCGCTCGTCCGCGTATCCTGATTTGCTGTCCGACCAACATTACCTCTGTCGAGCAAAAAGCTATTCGTGAGGCGGCTGAGCGCAGCGGCGGCGCCAGAGAAGTGTACATCGAGGAAGAACCGAAAGTAGCTGCAGTGGGTGCCGGTATGGACATCTTTCAGCCGTCGGGCAATATGGTAGTGGATATCGGTGGAGGTACTACCGATGTAGCGGTACTGTCGATGGGCGATATTGTCACGTCATCCTCCATCAAAGTAGCAGGCGATACATTTGATGTGGCTATTATGCGGTACATAAAAAATAAATACAAGTTGCTGATTGGAGAACGTACGGCTGAAGATATCAAAGTTCAGATTGGGACCGTTTCCGACGGGCGCCAGGACGAAATGGACATTCGGGGGCGAGATATGGTGAGCGGGCTGCCGCAGACGATTACCATTCGCTCGGGCGAGGTTCAAGAAGCCCTGGCCGAGTCGGTGAGTGCGATTGTACAAGCCTCCAAAACCGTTCTGGAACGAACACCTCCGGAGCTTTCTGCCGATATAATTGATAAGGGTGTTTTTCTGACTGGCGGCGGCGCACTGCTGCATGGCATCGACGAAATACTGGCGGAGGAATTGAAGGTTCCCGTGCTGGTGGCGGACGAGCCGATGATGTGCGTTGTCAAAGGAACAGGAATGATGCTGGACTACCTGGACAAAGTACCGGCGCACCGGAATAAGAAATTATTCAGGGGGTAAAATGACGTGATCAGAGGCTTGTATACGTCTGCATCGGGCATGCTGGCCTTGCAGAAAAGGCAGGAATCGCTGGCGAACAATCTGGCTAACGTGAATACTCCGGGATACAAGCAGGACGTGGGTGTGATGCGCGCCTTTCCGGAGCAATTGATTTCCCGTATTCGCGATCAGGAAGGCCCGAATATTCAGGGCTATCCGAATTTGAATGAACAGGCTGCCGTGATTGGCCGTCTGAACTCCGGCGTGTACATGTCGGAGGCTTTGCCCATGTTTACCCAAGGCGATATCGCCGAGACCCGCAATCCTTTCGACGTCGCCCTGCTCGATAATCTGCAGCCTGACCAGGACGGCAATGAGCGTCGTTTGTTTTACAGCGTGGCACGGATTGAGGACCTGACGCAGCCGGCGAATGCAGACGACATTCGCTACACGCGAAACGGCAACTGGAGCGTGAATGCGGATGGTTATCTCGTGACACCGGACGGTTATTATGTGCTGGATAGTCAGAATCAGGCCATTCGCGTGAACGACGTGAACGATCCGGTCGCGGGCATCCATGCAGGCCAAGGCTTGAAAATCAGTCGCTTGGGCGAGCTGCAGTACGAGGATCCGGCGACTGGAACGCTGGAAAACCTGCCGAACAACCAGAGGCTGGGGCTTTTCGTCGTGACCGATCCGATGCAACTCGTCCGGGAAGGCACGAACATTTTTCGCTGGGAAGGCGACGGAGAAGTAGAGTCGCTGGATGTCGCGGAAGCCAATGACCAGGCTGCCTGGGCTGCCGGTGAGTACGGTGCGCCGAGGATCGCCGGACGGTACGGCACCCAGCAAGGCTGGATCGAGCGGGCCAACGTCGATCCGATGCAGACGATGACAGGCATGATGAGCGCCCTGCGCGCCTATGAGGCAAACCAGCGTGTCATTACAACCATCGATGGCACACTGGATAAAGCGGCGAATGAAATCGGCCGGGTAAACGGGTAATAGGAGGAAGCACGGATGCAGTCGCTTAATATTTCCACAGCCGCCATGCGCGGCATTCAGCAAGCACTGGACAATACGTCAAACAATCTGGCGAATCTCGATACGGTCGGGTACAAGCGCCGTGTGGCATCGTTTTCCGAGCTGCTTTCCGACTCGATGAACCAGCAGCCGGAAGTGGATCAGGCCAACCGCAATACACCGCCTGGCCTGCGCATCGGCAGCGGTGCCCGGCTCGGTCTGACCAAGCTCGATATGGGACAGGGAAGCCTCAAGCAGACCGATGTGCCGACTGACGTGATGATTGAGGGAGACGGGTACTTTCTCGTCACGAAAAAAATCAAGGACGGCACGGGCGCCATCATTCAGGAAGAAAATCGCCTGACGCGCAACGGAGCCTTTCAGATCGAATACAATAACGACGAGGGCGGCTATGTCTTGCACACGGCGTCCGGGCATATTTTGACCGACGAGAAGGACGGCGTGCCGTTCGTCCTGCCGGAGCCCGTGCAAAACATCCAGATTTCCAAGGAAGGCGTGCTGACCGCAAACGGCACCGACTACGGCCCAATCGGCGTATGGAAGGTGGACAACCCAGACCAATTGCAGCAAGTGGGGAACAATTTGTACGATGCCGAACTGGAAAGCGGACAAAAACCGGACAGTAAGTATAAAAATGCCATTGATGAAGGAATCGCCAGCCTTCGCCAAGGCGCGCTGGAGTCCTCCAACGTCAATATGATGGAGGAAATGTCCCAGCTGGTGAACATCCAGCGGGCGTACCAGCTGAACTCAAGGGCGATTGGCATCAGCGATCAGATGATGGGCATTGCCAACTCCATTCGAAGCAGATAATGCAATCCAGATGACGGGGGAGAGGGGCATGGAGCGAGGAGGGGGACAAGCATTCCCGCGTGATACCCGAGAGGTCAAGACAAAAGAACGCGCCAGAAGAGGCAAGAATTGGCCCATCGTCACGGTCAAGATCGCAATGATCCCGTTTCTGCTGTTCCTCTCGCTGGTCATCGGCCTGATGATCGGTTATGGCGTCGTTGGACACAAGCCGATTTCAGAAGTGTTTGATCTGGGTACATACAAGCATATGTGGGATTTGTTGTTTGCGGGTACATAAGCAGCAGTTTGCCGACGATAGAACGCGTGGCCGAACCGTATGGTTGGGGCACGCGTTTTTTGCAGGGACTTGTTGGGGCGATTGTCCGCAGAGTATAATAGATCGAGTGGTTGAAAGAGGGTTGAAAGAGGGTTGAAAGAGGAAGTGACGAACTGACGAACTGACGATCTGACTACGGAGGGATATCCGTGAATCTTCCTAATTTACTAACGATCTTTCGTATCGGCCTCATCCCTTTGTACCTGTACGTCTTTTTTTCCGACGAACCGTATCATGTAGAGATCGCATTGGGCATCCTGATTTTAGCGGGACTGACGGATATCGTAGATGGGTACATTGCGAGGAAACATAAGCTGGTGACCACAATCGGAATCATGCTGGACCCACTTGCCGATAAGTTGATGATGATGGCTGTGATTGCGTCGCTGTTTTTGACGGAGCGAATCAGCTTGTGGGCGGCCCTGTTTTTCTTTGCGCGAGAAATGGCGATGATCGTGACGGGAGCAGTATACCACCTGCGCGGAAAGAAAACGGTACCGGCAAATGCATACGGAAAAGTGACGACGGTCTTGTTTTATCTGGTCTTTCCGTTGGTGATGTTTCGGTATCAATACGGCGAAGCCATTCTCTGGACGGTGATTGCGTTCTCCTTTATTACGAGCGCGATCTACCTCGGAAAGTTTCGCTTGTTGAACCGCATGTAATGGAGGGGAAAAGAGCGCTTCCGGGACGGGAAGCGCTCCTTTATCTCAACCCCGGCCCCCGCCCTGGCGGAGACGGGTGATGTCTTTAGTCTCACTTGGCAGATTGGTCTTCATGCATGGACAAGTCTAGTTATGGATGGAAATGGAGCGGTGTTTCATGGAAATACAGGCGCCTTTGGATATTGTGCAAATTCAGCAGATTATTCCCCATCGGTATCCGTTTTTGCTTGTGGACAGGATCGAGGAGCTGGAGCAGGGCAAGCGGGCAGTCGGCGTCAAAAACGTAACGGTCAATGAGCCGTTTTTTCAGGGGCATTTTCCGGGTTATCCGGTCATGCCGGGCGTCCTGATTGTGGAAGCTTTGGCGCAGGTGGGCGCTGTCGCCATTCTGAGCATGGAGGAAAACAGAGGGAAAATCGGGCTGTTCGCCGGCATCGACGAGTTCCGCTTTAAAGATCAGGTCAAGCCCGGCGATACGCTGACGCTCGACGTGGAGCTGACTCGCGTGCGCGGATCCATCGGAAAAGGATACGGGAAAGCATTGGTAAATGGCAAGGCGGTCGCCGAGGGCGGATTGATGTTTGCCCTGACGGCAGGCGTTCAGGCACATTCATGATCGTATTGAATGTGCCTTTCTTTTCAGGTAAAATGGCTAGTGGGCAACTGATGCATTGAAGGTGAAAACATTGACCAAGCAGGTCGCAAACATATTGGGTGTACCGTTTTCTACACGCGGCTTTCGCGAGAGCGTCGATTACATGGTCGACCGGATTGAGAGTGGAGAGCGCACGCACGTGGTGACCGCCAATCCGGAGATCGTGATGCTGGCGAGAGAGCGCCAGGATTTTCGTTCCATTGTTGAACAAGCCTACGTAGTTCCGGACGGCATCGGAATTGTATACGCGGCCAGATGGACGAATCAGCCGATCTATGAGCGCGTTACGGGGGTCGAACTGCTGGAGGCGTTGATGGCCGAAGCGGATCGGCGCCGTTGGATCGTATATTTGTTGGGAGCGCATCCGGAAGTGATCAGCCTGGCAGCCGAAAAGCTGGCCGAGCGCTATCCGGGCGCGCGCGTCGTCGGACATCGGGACGGCTATTTCCGACAGGACGAAGAAGAACAAATCGTGCAGGAGATCGCCGAGAAACAGCCTCATCTCTTGTTTGTGGCGCTGGGGGCGCCGCGGCAGGAGCAGTGGATGGCCAAGTATCGCGATCAGTTGAATGCCTCCCTGATGATGGGAGTAGGCGGCAGCTTTGACGTCATTTCCGGGAAAGTCAAGCGTGCGCCTGCCATTTGGCAAAAACTGCATCTGGAATGGTTCTATCGGCTGATGTGCCAGCCTTCCCGCTGGAAGCGTCAGGTCGCCATCCCGCGGTTTGTCCTGACTGTCCTGAGAGAAAAATGGAGGAGCCGCTCCTAGATGCACCGTAGAGAGGAGAACAGTCGATGTCTACATTAATCCTCGGATTTTTGACTTCGCTGATCATATCATTTATTGCAACACCCTATGTGAAAAAGCTCGCCGTCAAGGTAGGCGCAGTGGATGCGCCGAACCAGCGCAAGGTGCATACGCGGACCATGCCGCGGATGGGCGGACTCGCCATTTACCTGGGCTATGTGGTCGCGTTCTTCCTGTTTGTACCGGACGCGAGCATGGGGGAAATGCTGGGGATTTTCATCGGTAGTACAATCGTTATGGTCGTGGGGATGCTGGATGACAAATATCAGCTCTCGCCAAAATGGAAGCTGCTGGGACAGCTGATCGCCGCCTCGATCGTGGTGATCCCCTTTGGCCTGAAGATTGGCGTCGTCAATCTTCCCTACACGGGCAGCATTGACTTCAGCAGCGGCTGGCTCTCTTGGCTGGCGGTCCCGATCACGATGTTCTGGATCGTCGGTGTGACCAACGCCGTCAACCTGATCGACGGTCTGGACGGCTTGGCGGCGGGCGTCTCGGCGATTGCCACCGCGACGATGGCCATCATGGCGATCCTGATGGGCGATGACAAGGTCGCTACCTACTGTTTTGTGCTCCTCGGAGCGATCATCGGCTTTCTGTATTTCAACTTTCACCCGGCCCGCCTGTTCATGGGCGACACCGGTTCCCTCTTTTTAGGCTTCAACCTGGCTGCCCTGTCGATCATGGGCTTTAAAGAAGCATTGTTCGTTTCCTTCATCATCCCGATCGTCATGCTGGGCGTTCCGCTCTGGGACACATTCTTTGCCATCGTGCGCCGGATTGTGAACAAGAAGCCGATTTCCAGCCCGGACAAAGGGCATTTGCATCATTGTCTGCTCAATATGGGCCTGTCGCACCGCTCCACGGTGCTGACCATCTACTCGATCAGCATTTTCTTTGGAACGATGGCGATCGTCCTCACCAAGACGACGAAATGGACGACTTTGTTCGTCATGATCGCCCTGCTGATCGCGATCCACCTGGGTACCGAAATCGTCGGCCTGGTAAGCCGCCGCCACCGCCCGCTGATCAACGCCTACCGCCGGCTGCGGTTGAAGCAGGCGGAGCATCAGCGACGGACGAACTGACCAGAATTAATAGGGACAGCCCTTGCGAAGGCAGGGGCTTTTTGTTTATTCGGATTTATTTCCGGACTTCGAAAATCTTCAAAAAAATAGAAGAATCCGATTATCTAATGATCCTATTTGGCAGATTCCACTTAACTAATAGGTCGGTAATACCGATAACACTAGAGATGAATTAAAAAAGAAAGAAGAAATTTTTTTGGAGAGGTGAAACGAGTGTCTGAAAATATTCTCAGGAAAAAGTCCTGGATATCAGCTGTACTTTCTGTCTTCTTATTCGTGACAGCGATACTGCCGTTTGGTGCTGGGATTGCACATGCAGCCGGAGGAATCTCCTTGATCGGTTTCAGCAATAACACATCTGCGACGAACCCTCATATCTACTATTCACCAACGCTTTCATTGCGGGGAACTTATGGTTTGGATATCAATGGGGATGATCTGCGTTATCAAGTTTCCACTCTCAGCGGTTCTCAGCCATCCGATACGAGCAGTATTAAGCCTGGGCTTGATACCGTTACTCGTACGTTCACGTTTGATAATATTTCGTTGACACCTGGGGTTAACAAAATTTCGTTTTATGAAAAAAACGGAAATACGACCACTGATTTGGTAAGCTTGTACGTGCAGTATAACAACACACCTTTGATTTCCAATTTGAAATTAAACTCCGTATTCTTGGAATCCGATCCAACCATTGTAGAGGTAACTTCGACACGCAACCTGACGCTCGCCCTGTCAGGAAATGCCAACAATGCGGATAACATGGTGGCAATCAACAAGACAACGGGAAAAACGTTTAGCGATGATGTCAATACATCCGGGAATTTCTCGATTGATCTCGATACACAGATCGGTCTGAACAATATTGACATTCATGCTTACAGCCAAAACAAGGAAGTCGCATTGATCAATCGCAACGTGTTAGTCATCCCGAAAAGCAGTGTGCAAGGAAGCTCTGACCAATTGTACAATGTAAAAATCAAAGAAGAGGATGCCAGTACAGAAACAAAGATTGAACAGATTCCGCCTGCAAAAAATGAACTGATTCAGGCTGCGGCGGGTAAGAATTTTGAGATCACGGCGAACCTGTTGATCAAATTGCAATCAGGAGCTACTGTACTAGACTCTACTATCGCGGATACATTTGCTCCCGATGTGCCGGTAGTTCAAACCGTTACCAGCAGCACGACCGTCGTGAAGGGTACGGCTGAGGCCGGCTCCACCGTCTCGATTAAAAAGGGTATAGCGCTACTTAGCACTGCAACGGCTGGTGATGATGGAAGCTTCTCGGTAACTATCGCTGCTCAGCCAGCCGGTACCATTCTTGCGGTAACGGCAAAGGATGCTGCCGGAAATGAAAGCTCCGCTGCAAATGTAACGGTGAACGCTGCAGCAGACACTGTTGCTCCGGCTGCTCCAGTGGTTACGCCGCTCAAGGATAATCACCTTGTGGTTACCGGTACGGCCGAAGCTGGTTCTACGGTCACCGTAAAAAGAGGACCGACGATGATCGGAACAGCATTTGCTGCATCCAACGGCATTTTTTCTGTATCCATTGCGCCACAGCCAACAGGCACAACTCTTTCCGTAACGGCAACTGACAGTGCAGGAAATATGAGTTCAGCTACTGCTGTGACTGTAACGTCAGCAGCTTCTGCAACAGACACGACCGCTCCAGACGCTCCAGTTGTGAATCCCGTTATCAGTACAGACACAGTAGTAACGGGTATTGCAGAGGCGGGCACGACTGTGACCGTATCCGACGGGGGAAGCCTGTCGAACTCTGCGACTGCAACCGCAGATGGTAGCTACCAGGTAACGATTACGGCTCAAGCTGCGGGAACCGATCTTACGGTGACTGCGACGGATAGTGCTTCCAATGTAGGTCCGGGCACTACGGTTACAGTGACAGTAGCCCCGATCGTAACGCCACCGGATACGACAGCTCCGGCAGCTCCGACTGGATTTCCTGCTACCATTGACAATAGCACCACCATTATTTCTGGGCAGGTAGCGACAGCAGACGTTGTATCAATGGTTCTTGTAAAAAGAGGCGGCACCGTTCTGGGGACAGCAACACCTGACGGGGCTGGTATATTCTCTGTAGCGATCGCTCCGCAGAGAGTCGGTGATGTACTTTCCGTAACAGCAGCTGATGCAGCGGGGAACATAAGCCCAGCAGGGAAAGTGAGCGTTACTGCGAAAAATTCACTGACTGTCACTCTGGACAACCTCGATTCTTCTTTAGCGGATATAGAGGCGACTAGTGTGAGCTTTACGCCGATACAGAATACTGCGATTTCATCGGAGTACAAGCTCTATAGTATCAAAGCGACTATTGATGATGGGGCGTTACTCGCTGACAGTACGTATGAAACGGTGGTCAAGTATGAGACCCAAAAATACGATTCGTCGACTCTCACCAATATCGTGACAGAATCGACAGTAGCCAATTTCCCGTATCAAATTGTTTTTAACAGCCTAAATGGGAAGCGTTTTGGGACGGTTCTCGATATTTCGAGCCCAACCGTTAAAGCTCCTATTAAAACAGACGGTACAATCAACGTAATAAACGTCCTTCCAGCAAAAGTGGCGATCGAAACCTTCAATATGACAGCTGCGAAAAGTGATTATCAGGTGTTCTTTAACAATAGCCTGACACCTTTAATTGAAGGGCTAGGAAAGGACTATCTGTTAACTTTTACAGATGATGAAACGATCGATCAGACATTAGATAGCGATAGTATCGCAGATCCTATGGCAGTCATTGAATTTTTGAAACTGCCGTCTAATGAGACGAAAGTGAAAGTGAAATCTCTAGACACTGTAACAGCACCAACTGATAAAGAAATTTCCTTCACGTTAAAACCGGAAGTAGTGCCTTCCCTGCTCTTCTACTACACAGCATCGGGGCAGGACAAAGTCATTGACAGTCAGCTGGAAATCACAGACCCGAGCGCATCGAAGTTCATCGTGGACAACGATAAGTTCCGTGGGAAGCTTTACAACTACAAGCTTAATTCCAACAACATGAAAGTAACGCTCAACGGAAACAACATTGCTTATTTGATGTCAGCTGATGCCGATCCAACAGACAATATTGTTCCATTTGAAATGAACAAGAGCCAGTTCCTTGCTGGTGGGGCATGGAATTTCAAGCAAGGCAGCAACAACTTAACCTTTGAGCTTTTAGATGACCCGAATGTGAAGTATACCTACAACATCCTTTATAACACCGAGAAAACGCCGAAGATCCAGGATGTAAAGCTGAAGGTCGTTCAAGGCAAGGGTGATGTCGAACTCGAACAGAAATCCTCTGATGCAGCTTACCGTACTTCTGCTCTCTTCTTGAGCGAATTCTCTTTCAATGTTGCAAACGTAGAGCCAGGGGCAACGGTTAGCATTACGAAAGATGGAAATGTAATTGCCAAATACACGCTGACCGATCCTTCGGGCGACTGGACCTTCTTGAGCAACGATGCAGATTCCCTGAAAGCGCGTGACGCTGCGATCACAGGAAACACATCTGACCTGGGTCCAATCTTTGATAACAGCACATTCTCTAAAGCTCAAGACATTAACAACAAGTTCTCTTTTGAAGCTACGATGGATTCAGATGAATACGGAGATGAGCTGGTAGGAGAACTCGATGATGATATGGGACTGGCTGCTGATGAGCTTGAAAACAGATTGAAGCTGTTCCCGCTGACTCTGACCAAAGGTGGGACCAGCAGTTATAAAATTGAAATCACACAAGGTTCGATCGCAACTCGTCAGACTTTCACCATTGAACAAGATACGCAGGCCTGGACTGTGATTTCGCCAACAAAATCGCAAAATGCACCATATATTTCGGTCAACAGCAACTCTGTACCGATCAAAATCTTTGCAGAAAAAGCAACGAAAGTACTGTTTGGGAAAATCGAAGCGGTCGCGTACAATACCACCGATCCTGATTTCAAGTATGACTCAGAAACAGGAAAACTGGTGCCAGAAACCTACTATGTATTTGAATCAAATGTTACGTTGAAGCCTGGTTTAAATACAATCAAGTTTACTGTACAATTCGGTTCAAACAGTCATAACGACGAAATTAAGATCTACAACATGAACTCGGCAGTAGGTGGCGCAGAAAGCAGAGAGATTTTCGGGAAAAAAGTATCGTTCAGCCTTTTTGAAAAAGGGTTCGAATTAAAATTCCCTACCGGAACCGTTCTGCTTGCACCACAGAACAATCGTGTCGGTTCGGAAATCAATCCGCCTTCCACCGACATCTTCACCGATGTACCTTTATACTTTGCTATTGCTGACCGTACAAATGGTCGCGTCTCTTTGGATGATGACGATTTGAAGGATGACATGGAAGACGTGCTCCGCATCTCCTCTGATTTCAACTATGCGAGTCCGCTGTATTATGTGGATGCAGGCAACTCGGAGCCCGGAAGCGAAGAGGGAGACGATGATCGGGCACCGGGCGGACGCGATCCTTACTTTGAAGGAACCTCGAGCAATGTTGAAATGGAACCTTTCATTAAACGTTGGGAGGATAATCTCGTTCCAAGCAAAGTAGGAACGTTGGCCATGAAATATGATTCGTCCATTGTGAACGCGGCAAACAACATCCTGACGATTTTCTACAACAATGGTGAAGAGTGGGTAAACCTGGGCGGGGTTGTTAACACGTCGAAGAAGACGGTAACAGTACCTTTCAAGGGTTTTGGCTACTACATGGTAATGAAAACGCGGGAGACCTTCTCTGACGTCATCACCCATCCATTTGCGCGTGATGCGGTTGAGACATTGTATGCCAAAGGGATCATGAATGATGCTCCAGGCAGTGGCTTCGGTACGGAATTAAAAATCACACGTGGCGAATTTGCGACCATGATCGTGAAGGCGTTGGGGTTGCCAATCAATGCGGGACCGTACGAAGACAATAATGAGAACAACCCAGCAGAGCCGACATTCACGGATGTCCGTCCTCAAGACGATGACTGGAATTACGAATACAAATACATTGAAACAGCAGCACGTGCAGGTATCGTACGAGGTAAAGACACGCGTGCTTTCTTCCCGGACGATCCATTGACACGTGAAGAAGCGACGATTATTATGGCTCGTGCACTCAACCTCAAGCTAGGAACACCGGAAGCAGCAGCCTTGTCCCTCGGCAAGATGTTCACTGACGGTCAACAAACAGGATACTATGCGGCTCCATCCGTGCTTGCTATTGCGAAAGCAAAAATCATGAGCGGATCGGTAAATGATGCGACGGCCAAAAAGCCAACCTATCGCTTCAACCCGAAAGGCGATTTGACTCGCGCAGAAATGGCGGTCATCACGGTTCGCATTATGCAGCAGCTCAAAAAACTGCCGAAAAATAATTCGTAGCCTGAAATATATAATAGAAGAAAAGCTGAAGAGGTCATCCGCCTCCTCAGCTTTTTTCATAGGTCTCCAGGCGTTCGCGCAGGAGGAAGATTTGTTTTTCGTGCTCCCATACTTTGTTGTCGAGGAAGGTAAGGGCATTCTTCGTGAGACTGTCGTGGTCTTGCAGCTCGTGGAGTTCCTCTCGAATATCATCCAAACGCTTGTTTACATTGCCAACCATCTGAATCAAATCGGCTGTCATTTCCTCGGAGCGATGGAGAAGAAGCTGTTGTTGATCGAGCCGCTGCTCCAGTGTATCGAATCGCTGCTCCAGCGAATCGAGCCGCTGCTCCAGCGAATCGAGCCGCTGCTCCAGCCGGTCCAATCTTGTCTCAATCCTATCCAAACGCTCCTCAATTCGTTCAAACCGCTGTTCTGACTGTTCCTGAATTTCTACCAGCTTATCAAACAGGTCGTCCAACGTTTTTCCCACGACTTCGCCCCCTTAGCTTTTCATCTAGTGGCTCGTACCGACTAAGAATATCGTAGACAAAGATAAGCCCTTCATCAAGCAAATTTACTCATCATTCCCGACCGCCTCGACGGGTACTTCGACATACTCTTTCCCCCCAAGCTCAATCTTCGCCAGTCCATTTGTCAGATCGATCATGCCGGCGACAAATTCGTCTTGACGGCCATCCGGGATCAGCACGTGTGCGGTGACACGGTCCGTATAATCGGTCCCCACTGCCCGCTGCCCGGTGAGCCGCAGCTCGTTCTCCACCTTGCCCCACCAGTGGTAGTCCACATGGATGGAGACCTTCTGATGGAGGGTATGCACGACAATCCTGGCTGCCTTCAAGGCCGCGACCGTTCCGGCCGTATAGGCCCGGACCAGCCCGCCGGCCCCCAGCTTGATCCCGCCGAAGTAGCGAGTCACGACGACGACCGTATCTTTTACGCCATTTTTCTTGATGCATTCCAGGATGGGCTTGCCTGCCGTGCCGCTCGGCTCGCCATCGTCGCTCGATCGCTGGATCTGATCATTCTCCCCGATGACGCAGGCCGAACAGTTATGGGTCGCGTCCCAGTGCTTCTTCTTGATCGCAGCGATGAAGGCGCTGGCTTCCTCCTCGGTCGTCACACGTTGGGCGTAGCCGATAAAGCGGGACCGCTCGATCACGATCGAGTCCTCTCCGTAGCCGGCTACGGTTTTATATTGTTGCAGCATGGCCGATTTCACCTCAAGAAAAGGATAGCATGTCTCTGATGGGTAAGCGAATCCTGAAATTTCTTTGACACATAATCGTATTAATCTAGGGAGCAAGATCGGGATGAACAGGAGGGAACGAGCGATAGATGATACAGTGTGCCTAAACCATTATGAAAATAGTGGCATTACGCTAATTTTTCGTGTTCGAAACATGACTCTGTGATATAGTGATTTTGGGACGAATGGAAATATTTCAAGTGGTGAAATGTTTTGTCTTGAACACAATTGAAAAAGGAGTGGAAAACGAGTGAATTTCCCATATTCAAGTAAGAAATGGATGTCCATTAGTTTGGCGGCAGTTTTGACGACAGCGATTGGCGCAGGAACCTTGACGGCATCAGCAAATACATCCGCGACCGAGCAAACGAATACCGCGACGACTGCGACTGAGCAAGTAAAAGAGACGAGTGCCGAAACGAGCCTGACAGCAGCAGCGACCACACCAACAACCACACCAACAACCACACCAACAACCACACCAACAACGGCGCCGGCAGATCCGGCGAAAGCTGCCGCGACAGCACCTGGCGCAGTAGAAGAGCTGACTTTGGAAAATGCGGTTGAACAAGCACTGGAGACCAACGCTACTTTGGCGACAGCGCGTCTCGATGCCAAAAACGCGGACATCAACCAAATGCTGTCCTACACATCGTCAGCCGACATGCCTTCCGAGATGATCGAGTCCCTCGCTGCAGCGAAAGCCAAATACGTCAGCAATGCGCAAGGCCAAATGACCAAAAAGCTGAATGCCCTGCAAGTGACGGCGACAGAAGGCAAAATCAAGCTGGGCGCACAGCAAGCCTACTACAATCTCATTTTTGCAATTGATGACCTGGAGCTGAAAAAACAAAGTTTGTCCCGTGCCCAAACGCAGCTGAAAGTAGCCAAAGCGGCATTTGATGTTGGAACCAAGGCAAAAACGGACGTACTGCAAGCCGAAATGGGCCTGGCAGGCGCCCAGGCGAATCTGACCGGCGCGCAAAACAGCGTGGAAGTCACGCGTATGGACCTGAACGACTTCCTCGGGGTAGACCTGACGAAGCAATGGAAGGTAGTCTCTTCCAACAAACAGACCGCCCCGATCAAAATGACGATGGAACAAGCCCTGGAAGAAGCGCTGTCCAAGCGCATCGAAATGACGAAAGTGCAGGAAGAGCAGAAATTGGCCGAACTGAACGTGCAGCTGATCGAAGAGTATTCCGCCCTGTCCACGTACCAAGGCCGTGTGGCGCGCAACAACGTGGAGAAATCCAAGCTGGCGATCGAGGTGCAAAAACGCACGATCTCCAAGGAAGTGTCCCAGGCGTATCTGAACCTTAATGCTGCCAGAGAAGCGATCGATTACCAAAAGAAAGCGAAAGACTCGGCAGCGGAGAGCTACCGCCTGACCAATCTGCGCTTTGAAAACGGCCTGGCAACGACGCTGGAAGTGATTCAGGCGGAAGAAGAATTGTCCAACCGCGAGAACCAGTACCAAAAGGCCGTGCTTCAATACAACCTGGCTGTCGTAAACTTCGAAACAGCTCTCGGGAATTAAGCAAGATTTGTAAAATTTTGAATGGAACTGGAAAAAGGTTCAATGGTGACATGCCGCCTGGCGTACCCTATAATACGAGTTGTGGCGGATGTCACTGCCTACATATCCAAGGGAATACGACCATGGAAAAAATCTTTAAACTTTTTTTCTCAGGCACCGCAACTTTTGCTGAGCTGAGGCGTTTAATAGGATGTCACACGAAAAACGGGGAATTGTGTAAAAAAGATTCACGGATTCTAGCAATTGTGTTACACTAGTGATTGTTGCATTTTACACAATACGGAATATACTAGAAGGTTTTTAACACAAAAAAAGCGAAGCTGGCCTGCGAAAGGAGGTGACACGCGCTTGCAGGATTCGGGCTTTAAAAAGAAAGATAGAGTAACAACAAATATTCCCCAAGAACAATTTGTTTATACTAGAGGAGGAGAACACAAGGTTATGAAAAAGGTCGTTAACAGTGTACTGGCTAGTGCCCTCGCACTTACTGTTGCTCCAATGGCTTTCGCAGCAGAGGATACAACAACTACTGAAGCTCCTAAAATTGATGCCGCATTGGAAAAAACCGTAAAACGCCTGGAAGCTCTTGGGCTGGTAGCAGGTTATGGCAACGGCGATTTCGGTGTAGACAAAACCATCACTCGTGCTGAGTTCGCTACCCTGATCGTTCGCGCTCGCGGACTGGAACAAGGTGCGAAACTGGCACAATTCAACACTACTTACACGGATGTTAAATCCACTGACTGGTTTGCCGGTTTCGTAAACGTCGCTTCCGGCGAAGAAATCGTAAAAGGTTTCCCGGACAAATCCTTCAAACCGCAAAACCAAGTTACTTACGCTGAAGCAGTAACCATGATCGTTCGCGCTCTGGGTTATGAGCCTTCCGTTAAAGGCGTATGGCCAAACAGCATGATCTCCAGAGCTTCCGAGCTGAACATTGCAAAAGGGATCAGTAATCCTAACAATGCGGCAGTTCGCGGCGACATCTTCAAAATGCTGGACAACGCTCTTCGCGTAGATCTGATGGAGCAAGTTGAATACGGTACTGACATCCGTTTCAACGTAACTGACGAAACTCTTCTGACCAAGTACCTGGACGTTACTGTTCGTGACATGGAATGGGCTCACGATTCCGATAACGATTCCGACGACTTGCCAGTAGTTTCCAAAATCCCGGCTATCGGGTTGGGTGAAATCAAAGCCAACGAAGTAACGCTGGCTGGTAAAGACGCTGGTCTGGGCAACACTACTTACAAAGTAGCAGACGGCATCAACCCTAACGAATTCGATGGTCAACACGTACAAGTATGGATCAAAGACGACAAAGAAAACGTAATCGTATGGTTGGAAGGCTCCGAAGACGAAGATGTAGTTCTGGACCGCCTGGGCACCTTCTACCTGAAAGGCAAATCCTACAGCGACCCATCCGGTCTGTCTTCTTCCGATCTGGACGATCTGAAAATCGAATTGGATGGCAGCGGAAAATCCTACAAATTCACGGAAGACACTGAAGTTACTTACAACTTCGCTACTTTCAACGATCCAGTAGATGGCCTGAAAAAACTCATTAAAGACAACGCTGATGGCGGCTACACTTTCTCCGCTAAGCTTGTTCTGAACGACGACAACGAAATCAGCTACATCCACGTAATTGACGACCAAACTCTCAACTCTGTCAATAAAGGCGTTAAATATGGTTCCGAAATAATCGAGAAAATCGATGCCGACGAGAAAAAAATCACCAACCTCGATGGCGGCAAATTCAGCGATCTGGATGAGCTGGATGAAGGTATCGACTTCCTGGTATTCCTCGATGGCAAACCGGCAAAACTGGCTGATCTGAAAGAATTTGACGTTTACAGCGTGTACTATGCTGACGGGGATGACGAGAAGCTGCTGGTGTTCGCTAACCGCACGGTAGTAGAAGGCAAAGTGGACAAAGTAGTTTCCCGTTCCGCAACTGACATTCGCCTGAATGTTGGCGGTAAAGTATACCGCACTCGCACCGGTTCTACTTACTCCGACAATGCCAACAAAGACATCGAAGACCTCAGCAGCTCCAATATTGATCTGTTGGATGACCTCGATGGCGAAGAAGTAAAACTGTACCTGGATGCTTCCGGTCGTATCCGTCACGTTGAAACCAAAGACAGCGTAGACGATCGCAAACTGAAAGCCATCGTAACTCGTGCGGCTGTATACAGCGCTAGCGACGACGAGTATGCTTTCACTGTATTGACTGAAAAAGGCAAGAAATTGACTATCTCCCTCGATGCAGAAGATATCGAAGACGTTGAGGGCAATGACTTCGACGAAAACGGCGACGAAGACAGCTTGCCAGAAATCCTCGTACCAAGCAAAGACGACAGCCTGGTTCTACTGGAAGTTACTCTGGATTCCAAAGGCGAACCTAGCAAAGTGAAACTGCTGGATACGAAAGAACTGAAATACGCTGAAGCCGGCAATTGGGAAAGCATCGCTGACGAAGACGACGATGTTGTTGGTGACGCAGAAGTAACCGACGACACTGCAATCTTCGACCTGACTGGAGAAATCGAAGGCAAACGTCCTGAACTGAAAGATGCCGGCATCGCGAATTTCAAAGACATCGCTGACGAAGACGACCTGAAAGTTTACTACCTGCTGGATGAAGACGGTGAAGAAGTAGACGCTATCTTCGTAGTAGATGGTAACGGTTTGGGCGGCGAAGCTCAATTCGGTTATGTACTGCAATACGGTTCCGTAGCTGGTGATGACAGCATCACTGTTCTGACGAAAGACGAATCCGGCGCAGTCGTGGAAAAAGAACTCAAATTGGATGACGATAAAGAAGAACTGCTTGACAAAGGCATCAAACGTGGTGACTTTATCGCATTCGATCTGAATACTGATGAAGAAGTAGTCGTAGATGATGTTGTTGAAGTCATTAACGCTGCTATCGACGCCATCGATGCAAAAGTTGCTCTGGAAGAAGACGAATGGGAAGACAGCGACATTGACAAGATCGTTGTAGCTCAAGTAGAAGATGTAGATGGCAACACCATTACTCCTACTCGCGGCGAAAAACTGTACACGCAAGCTTCTACTGCATACATCGATGCTTGGGATGATATCACTGGTATCGACGGCGTAGAAGACGGCGATCTGATCATCCTGATCGACTCTGACGATGACGGTTCCCGTTTCGACTACGTACTGGTAGTTGGTACTGAAGACTACATCGACGAAGAAGGCATCACGGAAGAACAAATCGATGCATTCCTGGATCAAACTGATGTTGTAACTCCTGATCCAGAACCAAGTGATGACCTGGTGAATGCTGATGAAGTAACTGCAGCTGAAAAACTAATCTTGAGTAGCAGCGTAGCTTACACTGTAAAAGGTGCTGCTGGTTCTGTTGACACAGAAAACGTTGCTAAACTCGAGTACAAACTGGGTAGCGAAACAGGCACAATCACTGTGAATGCGGATGGTTCCTTCCAATTCGTAACCGAAAATCTGTATGATGCAGGAACTTACGCCTCCATCACGCTGATCGCAACAGACGAAGAAGGCAAGACTCAAGAAGATAATTTCGACTTCTAATTGCCCTTTGACATGAGTTTGAGAGGACGGCTGGGAAGCATAATGTTTTCCAGCCCCCTACATAATTCAGGCACAGTAAATAGAAGAAACCTATCATCAATTTTGGAGGGGTAGTACGTGAATAAAAAAGTAGCACTGTCTGTAGTTTCGACTGCCGTTGTAGCTAGCTTGGCAACTTCTGCTTTCGCAGCTCCATCCGCTGGCCTGTACATCGGAGGAAACGTAGATAAATATTACTCGATTCCAGATTTCGTGAACAACGAGGCTGCTGCTCGCGATCAAATTAACTCTGTTGGTCTGGACAACGTTCTGTTTGTTGACACCAACGCTAAAGCAGCTACTGCGCTAGAAATCGCTCTGGCTGACAGCCTGAACGATGCACTGAATGCAGTAACTGTAGAAGATTTTGCTGGCAATGTTTACACGAATGCAACAACTGGTGGTACTTATGATCCTTCCACAGATGAGGATATTACTGATGTACCTGCTGGCGATTTGGAAGTTGAGAGTGTAAGTGCGATTAACGCTAAAGAATTGGTTGTTGAATTCAACCAAGCAGTTAAGAAGTCTTCTGTGATTGCTTCCGCAAGTGCAGGTGCTGAAGTTGCTGGTACCCTTCTTGACGGAGTAGTTAAAGTAGATAGTGCTGCAGGTGACTCACTTGTCGCTTCTCTGAGTGAAGATGGTAAAAAACTTACTATCGTAGCTGCGAGTGATTGGGAAGGCGCACACTCTATCGAGTTTGTTGCAGACCTAGTAGAAACAGCAGATGGCAGCGCAACACTTCCAGCTTTTGTTAATGCCTTCACTTTCGAAGATGACACTCGTGCTTCTATTACTGGTGTTGACTTCGTAAGCAAATATGTTTACAAAGTGAAGTTCTCTGAACCTGTATCAGCTGTTGGAACAGAGTCTGCAAAATTAGCTGATGGTTCAGCGGTTACATTGACTACTGCTGATCCTGCTTACGGTCTTGCTACTGATGGAAAATCATTTACACTTGTCTTTGGTCCGGCAACTCCTGTAAATGAAGAAATTACTGTTGACTTCCCAGCTCTAACTGATTTTGCAGGTAACGTTTCTGTTCCATTGACAGCAAAAACTACTATCAGTGGTGCAGATACAACTAAACCAGCAATTTCTACTGTTACAGCAACTTCCGCTACAACAGTAAAAGTTAAATTTGCTGAACCAATTACTTTGTTGGACCCAACAGCAGTTTCATTTAATGGTGCAGCATTGACTGCACTTACAGTATTAGCTAATGCTGATGACAATACAGTACTAGATATTACTGTTCCTTCTACAACTACTAGTGGTGTATTGGCTTTCGCTGCTGGTGCAGTTGAAGATTTAAATGGAAATGATAATGCAGCTGCTAGCAAAACAGTTAACTTTGGTTCAGATACAGTTGGTCCAGTTGTAGCTAAATCCGAAGTCTTTAAGGATGCTGGATTAAACAAACTTCGTCTTACTTACGGCGAAGAAGTCACTAAAGTAGGCACTACTCTTACACTTAAGTATACAGACGAGTATGGAGTAGCAAAATCTATCACAATTCCAACAGCAAAAGTTAACGTAGATACTGATGACAACAAAGTTGTTGTAATCGATTTACACGATGGTGCAAATCCTGTACCAGAAGATGTTACTTACTCACTTGAAATTCCAGAAGGCTACTTCACTGATGCTTTTGCAAATGATTCCGCACTTAAATCAATCACATTTGCAAACAATGCAGATGCTACATCTTCCAAATTGAAGCTTATCGCTTCTAACCCTATCGTAACAACTGATGCTACTGGCGGTTCTGATGATAGAACTACACTTGGAGCAGCATTTGTTGATGTACAATTCGTTGATGCAGTTAATGCTGCAACTGCAACAAACAAGGCTAACTACTCAGTTGAAAACGCTGAAGTTGAAAAAGCTGAACTAGTATACAATGATCCAACAACTGCTAACGGTAACGGTGCTAAAGCAGTAGTTCGTGTTTATATCAAAGACAACACTGTTGAAGCTACTGGTAACTACAATGTTACAGTATCTGGTGTTAAAGGTTATAACACAAGCGTTACTGAAATGGCTACTGCAACTAAAAACGTTGCGATTGACGAAAACGTTCGTCCAGCAGTTACAGCTGCTTCCTTCAAATCATTTGGTGCTTCTAGTGTAGTAACATTGACTTTCTCTGAAGCAATTGCAGCTGATACTGTAGCAGATGGTGACTTTGATCTGTATGTTGATGGAGTAAAAGTATCCACTGCTACTGTAACAAACGGTGTTTTGGGAGCATCTATTGATTTTACTATCGATACAGATCTCTCTGACGAAGTTGCAGCTGGTAAAGTAGTAAAACTTGTTGCTACATCTGCTCTTGACTTGTTTGATGCACAAGACAATAAAGCAAATGTAACTGAAGTTACTGTTCAGTAATTAAGACGAAACGTGTTACTTCATAAGCTCAACTAAATAGAGCGAAAGAAGTGGAAAATGTACCCCATGCGCAGCCGTGTATGGGGTCTTTTTCTAACTGTCCCATCAAAATGACAGGTGAAATCCCTGTCCATGACAACAGCCAGTTCGTCATGTGCCTAATCCTCCTGCATCCAGTGAGGCTCTACCAAAGCCGAAGGGGTGAAGTCAGGTGAAGTCGTACTCGAAAGAGGCGGGGCTCCATAAAAGGTGACTATGGTTAGGAGACGAACCCATGTCGAGGGTGTAGAAAGAGAACAGGGCTATCAAAAAGCTAGCAGTTTGGTCTTGTTTCCTGCATCTGCGATGATGCAGCGGCAACCGGCATAATTTCGGCTGTTAAACCGGTTGAACTTTCTAATGAGCAGTGGGAACCTACGGTCATCAAAAAGAGGGATAGATGGGACGGAACGTTTGAAGTTTCATGTGGGGAGACGGGGTAGCGTCAGAGAGCCATGTGAAATGGCGGCGGGTTCGTAGTAGTGTGGATGGCTTGCCGTTTGAACCCGTAGTGGCAACACAGGCGGGGAGGAGAAAACAGGCCGGAGCGAAGGAACCCAGTCAGCGGATAAGAAGGATACGAGAACTTACAATGGGCGTTGTAGTTTCTCAAGTCTTCAAGTGAAGAACATCTAGGTAGGATTGCAGAAATTATCTTCTGCAATCCTATTTGGCATTTGTTACGACTTCTCCGCTGATGGAACGCCGTGTGCGATGAAAGTCGCCTGCACGGTGTAGGCTCGAATCGAAAGCTCTCATTTCGTGCAGAGTATAAGTCGAGAGTAGCAATCAAGAACCCATCGTTTTAGGGTCTGGAATTCCAAATGTAGTTTTTCCACATGATACGATGTCAGAGGTTATCTCCCTTACCGACTATTTTTCTGACCCTGACGGAGACAATCTGACGATTACGGTTGCTATTGAAAGTGGTACGGGCATTGTATACACATTTAACGACATGATTGATAGCCCAAACTATGGCAAAATCGTATTTCATCCTACGAACGGAATTTCAAGTTATGCAACTGTAATTGTTACAGCAGATGACGGTAAAGGTGGTACAGCTAGTGACCACTTTGAGGTGAGCGTTTCATAAATAGTCGTGATCGGTGCTTGTTAACAAGTGGAGTTTTTATTCGATTATCTCAGCCCAGTTTTTTAGTTGGTGAGAATTTGGTGAGCATATTATGGGATGATGAATATGCCCATTGTAAAACAACCGATTTCTTCCGTTCCGTTGATGGAACGCCGTGTGCGATGAAAGTCGCCCGCACGGTGTAGGCTCGATCGAAAGCCATAAATATGGTATAAGGCGAGAATAGCGGTACAAAAACATTAACTCCAACTCTTGGATTAATATTTGATAACGATAGCAACAGTACATCTGCTTCAGGAACGACACAAAGTATTGCCATCCATGCATTTCCAGCAGAAAATCTGGTAAATGGAACATTAGTGCTGAAACTTCCTGCCGGATTCACTGCAACCACAAGTGATTCTGGTCCATCTGGTCCATTAACAGCGGATCAAATATCTGATGGAGGTCAGACAATAACCATTACAAATTTGACTCAACCTGCAATGCTCCCACAGATAGTTTTGTTACCTAACAAAGTTATGCCAAGTGAAGGTACGTACCAATTTAAAGTGTATTTTGATGCTGATGGAGCGGGAACGGCAAAAACTCTATCTGATGCCTATGTGATCACATATAATGTAGGGAACCCGGTATAATTCAGAGTTCTGCTACCAAAAATGTCGAAAGGGTCTGTCTCGAAAAGAGGCGGGCTCTTTTGTTTTTGTGGTAGATGAAGGCATGTTATTTCCAAACTGGTCGATAAAAACGGCAGGAGGGACAGTCTTTTGGGACACGCTGGACAAGAGCAACGGCTGGAAACTGCAGCAGAACCTTCTGTCGAGACATTTCCGAGTCCTCGACCCAGACGACATCAGACAGGCGTGGGGGACGGACGAGGAAACCATGTGGCGTACGTTCCAAAATTTTGCCCGATCAAGGAACAGGTAGAACCCGAAGGCTGACAATGGCCTTCGGGAATTTTGCTTTTCAGGAGGTGTTTGCCGTTGGACGTTATTCAGCAGTTTGAGCAGTACCTAGTAGAAAACGGGATCGCGCCGAAGACCATTGAATCCTACGTGGGCGACGTGAAGGGGTTTTGTGCGTTCCTGCAAGGAATGGGCGTGGAGCAACCGACCGATCTGAAACGCTTCTACGTCTCCAGCTTTAAGAACCACTTGACGGAAAACAAGTACGCAGTGGCTACGATCAACAAGAAGATCAACTCCCTACAAGCATTCAACCTGTTCCTGATCGACCGCAAGCTGACCACAGAGCAAGTCGTCAAGCTGCGGAAAGACAGAATCAAGGTGGCTGCTGGCAGTGAGGGTGAAGTGGAAGTCTTCTCAGAACAAGAGGTCAATCAATTGCTGTTCTTTGTCCAGGACAGAAGCAAGGTCAGCCTGCGTAACCACCTAATCGTTTGGCTGCTAATGTACACAGGTGTTCGTGTGAGTGAGCTGTGTGGCATCCAATTGAATGACCTAGACTACCTCACCAACACGCTTCGGGTAACAGGCAAGGGTGGCAAGTACCGAGAGATTCCGCTTCGTCCTGATCTAGTGGAATTGATCAAAGCATACATCCGGTCAGAACGGCAGGAAAACAAGCACCGAGACAGTCCCTACCTCCTTCTCAGTCAACGAGCCGCGAAGCTGCACAAGGACGCGGTGAACACGCTACTGGAAGGCTTGGAGAAGCAGCTCGGTTTCAGGCTGTACCCACACTGTTTCTGCTGAAACATAACGCCGCGAAGCTGGCGGGATTGCCTGTCCGGGAGTTGCCGGATATAATAACCGTATTCTAGCAAAGGAAAAAGGATATCTCCGTGGCGTTGGGTACCTGCAGGAACAGGCCGCGCCGGAAATATCCTCTCATCAATAGACATGATTATTGTAGCAGAGTACGAGCTCATTGAAAAGATCCCTGGTGTTTTTCGTGAAGGGTGCAGAGGAGGTGCCTT